>Ga0272446_1001419_pt1 | contig 34791 bp, 30 predicted proteins | sample YNPCB0061_FD_194587 | JGI IMG/M metagenome (GOLD analysis project Ga0272446, IMG submission 194587) | Hot spring microbial mat communities from Yellowstone National Park, WY, United States - YNP-CB-006-1 | ecosystem: Environmental > Aquatic > Thermal springs > Hot (42-90C) > Sediment | place...
AAATCCAAAATCACAAATCCGAAATCCAAAATCACAAATCCGAAATCCAAAATCACAAATCCGAAATCCAAAATCCAAAATCACAAATGCGCTCTTACTTCTTGCTGATGTTATTAAGCCTTTCGGCACCGCTTTCGGCGCAAACTGCCGTTTATGAGTTTTTGCGTCTTGACCGAAGCGCACGCATTGCGGCACTCGGCGGAAACAGCGTCTCAATGAAAGGCGATATTGTTGGGCTATTTCAAAATCCTGCCTCAATTTCAAGCGAGAGCGACAAATCGGCTTCGTTTAGTTTTCAAAAAAACTTGATGGACATCAACGCAGGCTTCATCGCATATGGTCGCGAAATCAAAGGCATTGGTGAGTTTGGCGTGGGCTTTTCTTACATCAACTATGGCACTTTCACTCGTGCTGATGCACAAGGCAATACGGGGGGCGAGTTCACGGCTGGCGATTTGTGCGTGCAACTCGGCTATGGACGCGAACTTGAAAAGTATTCTTTTGGCAACTTGCGCGGCGGCATTGGACTGAAATACATCTTCTCGAACATCGCCGAATTTTCATCGTCAGGTGTCGCTTTTGATGCAGGCTTATTGCTCGATGTTCCTGATGAAAAATTGCAAATCGGTGTTTCTGTTCTGAATCTTGGTAGACAGATTTCCACTTATGATGGCTTCTCCGAAGCCTTGCCGCTTGATGTTCGCATTGGCGCAACCACACAACTTGAAGGCTTACCGCTCATTTTAAGTGTTGGCTTTATCAACCTTGCTGATAAAACGAACAAGATAACTGACAAGCTCAAATTCTTCACGATTGGCGGTGAGTTTCTTTTAAGCGAACAGGTGCGATTGCGGGCGGGCTACAACAATAAACTTCGCGAAGATTTAAGCGTCGGTGGCTCACTTGGACTTTCAGGCATTTCGGGCGGACTTGGACTGGAGTTGAAAAAATTTAAGTTCGACTACGCCTTCTCCTCGCTCGGTGTGATTGGCATTCAACATCAACTTTCGGTAGGCACGATTTTGTAGTGGATTGTGCGTGCGTTCTTCATGCTCTTCTCTTTATCAGTGTTGCGCCATCAAGTTTTACTCTCCTTCGCCTGCATTGGCGGACACTTCACCGTTCCGTAACTGCAATAGACACAACAATCGCCTTGTTTGGGTTTCAACATGTGCTTGCAATTTTCGCACTCGTAAAAAAATTGGCACGAGTCTTTTGGCATCGTTTCTTCTTTTTTGTGTCCGCAGTCAGGACAAGTGATGATTGATTGCAGTATGATGTTCATCTTCCATTTTCATTTAATTGTGAAAGGCAACTCTCATTCGCTCTGCCGCTTTCTCTAATTCCACCATTGATGACGCATATGAAAGTCGCAAGTAGCCTTCTGCGCCGAAGGCATCGCCCGGCACGGTGGCTACCCAATGCTTATTGAGCAAATACTCTGCAACATCGATCGATGTATTGAGCGTAACGCCGTGAAAGGTTTTGCCTAATAAGCCCTGAACTGATGGGAAGAGATAGAACGCGCCTTCGGGCAAATTGAGCCGAATGCCGTTGATAGCAGAAAGTTCGCGATAAAGAAAATCGCGCCGCTTTTTGAACTCATCGCGCATGGCTTTCACGACCGACTGATTGCCCATGAGTGCCGCCGCCGCCGCCTTTTGCGAAATTGAACTTGTATGGGAACTCATTTGCGATTGCAGTTTTGCCGCCGCATCAATAATCCACTTCGGTGCGGCAATGTAACCCACGCGCCAGCCCGTCATAGAATGCGACTTCGACAGCGCATTGCTCACAATCACCTTTTCCCGCATCGACTCAATGCGTGCAGGCGAAAAATGCTCGACCTCGCCGTAAGTGAGTTGCTCATACATCTCGTCCGACATCACGAAAATATCCTTTGATTCAATCACTTCCATTAACGCGCGAATTTCGGCTTCGGAATACATCACGCCGGTTGGGTTCGAAGGCGAGTTCAAAATGAGCATCTTCGTTCTCGGCGTGATGGCTTGTGCAAGTTGTTCAGGCGTTATCTTAAAATTTTGCTCGATGGTTGTCGACACAATCACGGGCGTGCCGTCGGCAATTTTGACCATTTCAGGAAAACTCACCCAATACGGCGCGGGGATAATCACTTCATCGCCTTCATCAATTAGCGCAAGAATTGCGTTCATAATCGCTTGCTTGCCACCAACACCCACGCAAATTTCTTCGGGCAAAAATTCTAACTGATTATCGCGCTTTAACTTTTCGGCAATCACTTTGCGCAGTTCGGGAATGCCTGTAACGCTGGTGTATTTGGTGAAGCCTTTTTGAATAGCTTCAATTGCGGCGTTGCAGACAAATTCGGGCGTTGGAAAGTCAGGCTCACCTGCGGAAAGGCTCACCACGTCTTTGCCTTCGGCTTTCATTTTGTTTGCCCGCGTGGTGATTTGAAGCGTCTGCGATTCTTGAACACGCTTAACGCGGCTTGAAAGAAATTGCGACAGGTCAAGATTTATCATTGAGAATTGTTGTTGGACTTTTGTTTCAAGAATTGGACAAAGATATGGCATTTGGGATTTGAATTTTTACCGCATCCGAAAAGACTGTGTTGTTTTGGAGGCTTGACTCAATCAGGACTGTATGTTGTTGATCTAATTTGTGCTTTATCTGCCAAATCTGTTCAATCTGTGTTCTCTTCTTATTGCAGTTAGCTACTTTCGCTCGTGCAATTTGCTCTCTACTTCGGTGAAGTCAGTTTCTTTGATTTCATCGACGCGTGAGGTAGGTTTCGTTTTATGGTAGGTTTCAAATTGATTTTTCGGCGGTGTGCTAATCAGTCGATAGACATAGCGAAAGAGGAGATACAGCAGATACCCCATTCCGATAAGAATCAAAAAGCGAATCATCGTGGTCTTTGAGTTTACGTTGAAAATTAAACTGTTAAATCAATGTTTTTCGTTTTTCAGGCGTAAAGTATTCTGTTCCTGTGTGCGGTTTGTTGCAGATTAAATCATACAGCAGTTCAAAATCTTCTGCGCTGTTGGCGAAATCGAGTTCAGTTGTGTTGATGATGAGAAGCGGCGTTTTTTTGTAACGGAAAAAGTAATAGTTGTAGGCATCGTGTAAATCACGAATGTATGATTCTTTGATGTTATGCTCGACACCTCGATTGCGTTTCTTGATATTGTCCATCAAACGTTCCGGAGAGGATTGCAAATAGACGACCAAGTCGGGGGAGGTAACGGTTTTATCCATGAAATTGACAATGGATTCGTAGAGCCGCAGTTCGTCATCTTGAAGGTTGAGATACGCAAAAATTCTGTCCTTATCGAAGATGTAGTCGCTGACGAGATAGTCGTGAAAGAGGTCGAAATTTCGGAGCTGTTGTTGCTGTTTGTAGCGCGCTGTCAGAAATGCCATTTGGGTTTGAAACGCATAGCGTTCAGGATTTTCATAGAACCGTTCTAAAAAGGGATTGTCTTCGAATTCTTCAAGCACGATGCGTGCTTGCAGTTTTTTGCCAAGAAGCATGGCAAGCGTTGTTTTTCCGACTCCAATAACTCCCTCCATCGCAATATACTTCGGCGTTGTTTGCATAGTTTATTTGGCGAGCCGCCTTTGTTTTTTTGATAGCGTTACTGTGGCGTTAATGCGCCTGCACGTCTCAATTTTTCTTTGAGTTCAAGTTCATAGACGTGATACTTAAACGCCATTCGCCCGTTGATGAACACAACCGGAATCTTCGTGCCGTATTCACGAATCAGGTTCTCATCGTCTTGAATTTTGATTTCCTGCAATTCAAAGGGAATTTCTTTCTGCACTTTAAGCAGAACGCCTTTTGCATCGTCGCAAAGGCAACAGTTGTCTTTCGAGAAGAGTTCAACTAACACCATTAGGGCAATACTGATAAATGTGTTAACTTCGTTTTACTTAAAGCAAGAGTTGATGCGTTCTCATTGTCGCCGCATAACGCATTACGCCGTCTTGCTCATCGGCTTTTTCTTCTGTGTTCCCTTTGCTCTTTGTTTCACTGCCGCCTCCTCTTTCGGCAGTGTGTCGATAGGCTCTTTGGAAACACGCCACAGTCCAAACACTCCAATAAGAATCATCGCTAAGGCAATCACTTGTGCTTCTGACAGTCCCCACAGCACCGGCGGATTAAGGCGAATAAACTCTACGGAAAATCTTCCGACGGCTTGTAAAATCAGATACACAAAGAATATCCAGCCAGCAGGTTTGGGAACCGTTCGCAACTTCCAAAGCACTGCAAAGAAACCTACTGAATACAACAACTCGTAGAGCGGTGTTGGGTGGACGGGAATATCGGCTGGCACAGGCACATTTGGAAAGAGTTGCTTGAACTGCATCGCGAGTTCAGGATTTTCGGTAGCGAGCGTAGAGACATAACCGTTTGGAAAGGTCATTGCCCAAGGCAAATCACATGGCTGACCGTAGCAGCCATCGCCTGCGAGCAAACAGCCGATTCTTCCTATGCCATATCCAATCATGAGCGAGGGTGCCGCCGCATCGAAGAAACGCAACGGTGCAATTTTCTGCGAGCGAAGATAAATCAAATTGCCAATGACCGCTAAAATCAATCCGCCATAAAACGTCAGCCCGCCCGCGCTAAATGCTTCTCCAACTGGATTGCGCACGAAGCGGTCAAAATTTTCTAACAAGTGAAAAAGCTTTGAGCCAACCACGCCAAGCACAATCGCAAGGAAGGTTACAGTGGAACTGACATCGGGGTAAATTTTTTTGCGCTCGATTTCTTTGGAGAGGAGATAATTCGCAACGAGAAACGCTAATGCAAGCATTGCGCCAAAACTATGAAACTTAATCGGACCTATGGAAAAGAGTTCTGGATACACGGTTGCTCCTCTTTGCTGTCTTCAAGTTGTGATATGCTGAAATTAAATCTCAAATATGCTTTTGTCAACTTGTAAGTTTTCAATTTTTTGTTAGCACGATTGAGCGGTTTTGCTTTCTGATTTCGTTCAGTAAGTTTTCTTGTTGGATTTCTTTCTGTTCAGAAGTCAATAAGTTTTTGAGTTGGAATTTTCCCGTTTGCAGTTCGTATTCTCCGACGATAACAGCGTAGGTTGCACCAAGTCGATTGGCTTCACGCAGTTGGGCTTTAAGACTTCGTGCCAGCAAGTCGGTTTCAACAGCAAGTCCTGCTTTGCGCCACTCATTTGCGACTTTCATAATCCAGCCACGCGCCGCAGGCGATTGCGACACGAGCATCACATCAGGCTTTTTCGGCTGAATGTTTGCTATCAAGTTTGCACTTTGCATGGCAATCAAGAGCCGCTCAACACCCGAAGCAAATCCGACAGCGGAGATTTCTTTTTCTGCTCCGAGTTGTTCGGCAAGTCCGTCGTAGCGTCCGCCGCCGCCAAGTGCATCTTGCGCCCCTAAATCAGCACTCACCAATTCAAACGCTGTTCGAGTGTAGTAATCCAGCCCTCTGACCAAACGATGATCAATCACATATTTCACGCCGAACTCATCGAGATATGATTTCACCGTTTCAAAGTGCGCTTGTGAAGTTTCGTCAAGATGGTCTAAAATGCGCGGTGCGTTTTCAATCAGTTCTTTCAAGTCAGGATTTTTTGAATCCAAAATTCGAAGCGGATTTTTTTCGAAGCGTTCTTTTGAAACCGAATCCAGTTTGTCGAAGTGCGGGCGAAGGTAGTCTTGTAATATGGCACGATAGCGTTTGCGCGTTTCGATATCGCCCAAACTGTTGAGTTTGAGCATCGTGTTTTTGATTCCGAGTTCGTCATAAATCATCATCATCATGGCAATCACTTCGGCATCGGCTTCGGGAAGCGAACTGCCAATACACTCTGCACCGAACTGCCAAAACTGCCGATAGCGTCCTTTCTGCGGTCTTTCTTTGCGAAAGAGTTCGCTGATGTAATAGACTTTCACGACGGGCGACTGCGCACCAAGCGAATGTTGCAAGTAGGCACGCATCACGCTGGCGGTCATTTCAGGGCGAAGCGTGAGCGACTCATCACTTTCAGGCGACGGTTTGAAGGTATACATTTCTTTGCCGACAATATCGGTCGTCTCGCCAATGCCGCGCAGAAACAAGTTCGTGTCTTCAAATATCGGCGTGCGAATTTCTCGATACCCAAATCGCTCGAAGACACTTCTTGCCGTTTTTTCAACGTGTTGCCAAAGCGGAGATTCCGACGGGAGAATATCTTTCGTGCCTGTGATGGTTTGAAACTTCATTGAGCGTGCGTGTGCCGTTAGATTTCAGGATAAGCCTTTTCTTCTTCTTGAAAGAGCGCAATGACTTCGGCAGTGTCGGAGGTGCTGACCAATTTTTCACGGACGGCTTCGGTTGCAACAAGGCGAGAAATTCGGCTCAACAGTTTGAGGTGCTGGGTGAGCATCGTTTCAGGCGTTGCCAGCAAGAAGACAATGTTGACAGGCTCTTCATCAATCGACTCAAACTCAACTTCCTTTTTGAGCGTCGCAAAGGCTAAAATTGGAGCCGTAACAGCATTGGTTTTCGCGTGTGGCAGAGCGACTTTCTTCCCAATTCCTGTCGACATTTCCTTCTCACGCTTCCAAACCGCATCGCGCAATTTCCCTGCATCTTCAATGCTGGGGTGAGTTGCAATGAGGGCTAACATTTTATCAATCACATCGCCTTTGGACTTCGCCTCAATGCCCAATGCGATATACTTTTCCGAAATGATGTCGCTAAGTTTCATACTTCAAACTTCTTGTTCAAGAACAGGACGGCAAATATACACAATGCTTTTTTAGAAATTGAGGATTTACTCTTTTCCATTTCATGGAACAATTATCGCCTCGCTGAACTTACTTTCGTTGCCAAAGCGGTCAATCGCCGTCAAATAAAATTGCTCGCCTGATTTGGCTTCAATCACGATGGATTCTTCAAACACGTTTTGGCGAATCGGCACTAACATGGAGTAACTTGGCTGATAAAGATTCACCCAACGTGTTCCTTTTGGCTTTTTCCATTTGAGTTCGACTTTGCCGTATCGCCACGCCACGCTTTGCACTTCGGGCGGAGCGACACTTGCACTGCTCTTCCATTTCATCGGTGGAATCAAGGCATAATCACTAAACATCTCTGAAAGGTCGGCGATGGAATTGTAGGGATAGAAAATGAATCCTTCCGCTCCGAACTTTCTGCACACGTCGACTTGCTTTTTCCACTCTTCTTTGACCGCCGGTTTGTAGGTGCCAATGCCGATGTAGAGATGTCGGAAGTTCTTGTTCATCGCCCAATCGCCCACAAGTTTTTCAAAATCGGGATTGAACTTCCGTGCTTTTCGCTCTTCATCGGTTGTTGTGCCGATGTGAAAGTAGATTTGTGGTGCAAGGTAATCGCAGAGTTTTCGCCGTGTCCACTCGCGCGAATCTTGATAGACTTCCACGACGCTTTCCATTGCCGGCTCGCTGTCGACTTTGCGATACACGCCGATGGGCGTAACACCAAATTTCACAAACGGCTTGATGGCATGCAGGCTATCGTGAATCATCTTCACAAGCAAGTTGATGTTCTCGCGCCGCCAGTCTTCTTTTGACAGACGATTGGGGTTATAGCGTTTGTATTCTTCATTGTCGTGGAAATCTTCGCTGAATGTGGCTTTATCGGGATAGCGGAGATAGTCATCGAGTTGGATTCCGTCGATGTCGTAGCGGCGGGCGAAGTCGGCGATGATGGTTGCAAGGTAAGCACGCACTTCGGGCTTTGCCGGATTCAAAAAAGCATCTTTGAGTTTCGGAGTTTTGCGTGCGCGTGGGTCAATCCAATCGGGGTGCGTTTTCCAGAGCGATGGGTTTTGTTCGGCTTGTTCAGAAGATTCCTTGCCGCGCAGAATCAGCGTGTTGAACCAAGCGTGAAACTCCAAGCCGTATTGGTGCGCAAGGCTGATGGCGTATTCGGTTACGTCGTAAGTTGGCGACTTGCCCTTTCCTGCCACATACTCGTGATAGGGCTCAAAGGGCGACTTGTAAAGCACATCGGCACGCACGCGCACTTGAAAAAACACGGCGTTGAATTTTTTTGCTTTCAAGTCTTTGAAGATGGCTTCCAGTTCGGCTTTTTGCTGTTCAGGATTAGTTGATTTTGGGAAGTCGATGCCGAAGGCGGTTGTTATCCACGCGCCGCGTAGTTCGTAGCGCGGTTGCGCATCAAGGCGGCAGGCTACAACCGAAAGAACAAGCACCAGAGAAAAAACAAAGCGTTTCTGCACGAGTGGATTGCGTTTATCTTGACGCAATTTATTCAGTTTTAATCACAACCGAGCCTGCAAACTTTCCAATTTCTTCGACCAACTCTTTGGCGCGTTCAACGATGAGCATGTGTCCTGTTTCAGGAAGCATCACCAATTTTGAGCGTTTGATTTTTTCTTTTCCGATGTTCATCACATCAACCGTTTTTCCGCCATGCAGAAATGGATTGGGAATCAAGTTGTCATTTTCGCCTGCAACAATCAATGTTGGGAATGTGATTCGCTCTAATTTGTCCCAGACGGGTTCATCGAGCATTGCACCGACGCACTTCCATACCGCATAAGCAAATCGCTCAAAGTCTTTGGCTTTTATCATTCTGACGCGCTCTTCAATCATCCACTCGTATTGGTCTTTCCAAGTGTAAAAGTTGTTGGAATAATTCGCACGGATTCTATCGGGTGGCGTGTTTTTGATGAAGTCGGGATTCGTTGCGTTGCGGAGCCATTCGCCTTCGCCTTGCTTAAAGGCTTCGATGCCTGCGGGCGCAATGAGCACAAGCCTTTCAATGCGTTCAGGGAAATTGAGTGCGGCGACGATTGAAATCTGTCCGCCCATTGAGTGTCCTGCCCATATTGCTTTTTGAATGCCAACGTGTTTGAGTAGTTCATTAACCGTTTGCGCATAAAACGAAAGCGTATAAGGTGCGCTGTAAGGCTTTGCCGATTTACCGTAGCCGGGCAAATCAATCGCGACCACGCGAAAGCCTTTTTGCTCCAATTCAGGAATCACATATCGCCAAAAGCCCATGTTGCTTGCAAGTCCGTGAATCAAGACAATCGGCGTTCCGTTTGCTTTATTGTCATAGTAAGCGACTTCGATTCCGTTCAGCACGGCTTTCTCGGTCTTAAATCCATAGTTGAAGTTTTCAAACTCTAATGGCGGCGCGTCGTGATAGAGTTTGGCTTGTCCACAACCTTCAACGGTTGCAAGGGCGAAAAAAAGCATAACGAAGAAAATTTTGTTCATGGCTTAAATCCTCCTTAAAACATCAGCCAACTTGCTGTTGTAAAAACTGTCCAAGCGTTAGCGGGCTTTTGTGGTGAGTTGCGTGTGAAATTGCTCTCATAAAAATTACCGTTCCAGAGATACGCCGCGCTTAATCCGATGTCAAAAAAGAGCGCGTAAGTGTATTTGATTTCGGCGTTGAGTTCTGCTCCGACGAAATTTCCGCCGCCGACAGGCTTCGCATTTGACCACGCCATTGCGCCGCCGATTTTGTAATGCAATTTGTTGGGAATGGGCGAGTTGAAATAATTGAAGAACACTGCCGTAACGCCGTAGCCGAGATTTGAAATATCATGCACAGCGGAATAGTAGCGGTTGATGACCTGCACATCGGGAAAGAGCAAGAACGCTCGATGCGAACTGAAAATACCGACGGGCGTTCCCCAAGTGTTGCCCGTTACCACGCCGTTGAACTTGCCGTCTTGTGCGCCGTTTCGATCGCCTGTTGTGAAGAGGGCTTCGAGTTGCAGTTTATCAAATGCCGTTTGACCGTATTTGTATTGCAGTGATGCATGCGCTGTGAAGCCGAAAATATCCACGCGCCGTGCCGCCGATTTTTTGTCCTCTGAAAGCGTGTCAATGTTGCCGAAGTTGATCATTGACATTGCCGAAAGCCACCAGCGACCGCTGATGAAGTCGCGGTTGTAAGCAGTGTTTAATCCTGTCCAAAACACATTGGCTTTGTAGAGCGGATTGTCGAGCTGAAGCCGTGCCGCGCCGTTGTAATCGGGCAAGGGCGAGTTGAACCCTTGTCCAAGAATCGATACGCCGCCCTGCCCTGCGCCTCTATCCCACACATACCACACATTTCCGCCTAAATCCCATAAGCCCGAAAGTTTCGTTTCCATATCGAGCATCCACAGGGCGACATCATCGTCGCGGTCAATCAAATTTTCGTAGAGTTGATATGCACCAATGCGTCCAAAGGTTGTCGGCGAAAGATTGAAGTAACTGCTCACGCCCACACCTTGCGTTCCCCAAAACATTAAGCGGTTGGAACTGGTTTGATTCGTTTGAAGCGTGTTGAGATTTGGGTCGCGTGGATTGTCAAAGATGCGTTGCAATCCAAGCACGATATTCCAAGTTCGTGCGGGCTTGATTTCCAAATTCGCAAGAAGCGTTTGAATGTTGACCGTTCCGCCAGAAATCGCGCCCCCGAAGTTGTTGCCAACGCCGTAGTTCACATCGCCCCAAGTGAAGTCGACTTTGAATAAGGTTCTGAAAATCGCTTTCCCATCAAGGAGTTGCGGACGATAAACAAAGAGCGGCACGAAGCGACTCTCGCCATACATTGCTGTTTGTGGAATTGTTATCGTGCTGTTGTTTCCATAGAGCCGACCGATAATTTGTCCGCGCAAAAGTTCATTTTGCGGCGCAATGTTCGTTCCTGAAAATCGATGAAATGAAAATCCAATGAACTGCAATTCTGGCGGCAATTTTTCAGGCGTTCCTTGTCGGCGTTCATCATCAACAGGATAATTGACGACTTGCGCCGTTGCCGGCAACACAAACATCATCGCAAGCCACATCAGCGATTTGACGTGTTTCATTCTTCCCTCCTCTGTGCTTAAAAGAAAAGCGGAGAGTTTTTCTCCGCTCTTTGTGTCCGATTACTGCTTGACATAGCGTTGGATGTTTGCAATTCCAAACGCGCCGCCTGATGTGCTTCCAAAGCCTCCTCGCGGCGTTGGCGGCGTTACACCTTGAAGTGGCGGCTGAACTTGCGCAATTTCATACAGCATTCTTGTTACTCCGCCATCAGTTGTTACTTGATAAATGCCTTGTGATGTAACTGTAGAAGGCGAAGTTTGATTGACTGTGATATTACGAATCGTGATGCCTGCGGTATCCGCTGCGCTGGTTGTCCAAGTTCCCGTCAGCGTTGCGTTTGTGCCTGCGGAATCGGTCGTTACTACCGTGTAAGTTCCGTTTGCGTTGAATGTTGCACGAATGCGTCGCGTATTGAACGGTGCGCCAAACAAAAGTGGCGAGACATTCGGAACTTGTGCAGTTCCAACTGTTGTAAATCCTTCTGCAAGCCAAGTGCCGACGATAGCATCTTGCGGCGGCGGCGGGTTTGTGCCAGAATCATTGCTATCGCTACAGGCAGAAATCACCGTGATCATTGCTCCCACGAGCAACAAAGAGAGAATTCTTCTCATTGTTTTGTCCTCCAAAGTTTAAGTTGGTTAAAAAGTTATTGCGATAAAGAACGATGTTTTTGTAAAAGAATTTTCTTGTTGATTTTCCCCGCATCGCTTTTTGGAAGCGCATCATAGAACTCGAAGAACTTCGGCACTTTATATTTGGCTAATCGTTCAGCGCAAAAGGCTTTGAGTTCATCGGCACTCACGCTTGCGCCTTCTTTCACAACCACACACGCCTTGCCAACCTCGCCCCATTTTTCATCAGGCACGCCAATTACTGCCACTTCTGCAATGCATGGGTGCTTATACAAGACTTTCTCAATCTCGGCGGGATATACATTCTCTCCGCCTGAAATGAACATTGACTTTTTTCTATCCACGACATAAAAAAATCCTTCTTCATCTTGCCTCACTAAATCGCCTGTGTAGAACCAGCCCTCTTTGAACGCCGCTTTCGTTGCTTCGGGATTGTTCCAATAGCCTTTGGTTACGACAGGACTTCGGAAAACCAGTTCGCCGACTTCGCCTTGCTTGACATCACTCCCATTTTCATCAACCACTCGTGCATCGAGATAAAAGTTTGTAACGCCGATAGACCCCATTTTTCTAATCGCATCGTGATGATGAAGTGAAAAGAGATTCGGACCGACTTCCGTCATGCCAAAGCCTTGCCGAATCCAAACCTGCTTGCTGTGCCAAGTCTCAATCAGCGGCAGTGGCATTGGCTCGCCACCAACCATTGCAAATCGCACGGTCTTGAATGACGCGGTTTGAAAAGCGTTTGTCTCCGCCATCATTTTGAGCGTCGTTGGCACGCCCATAAAAATCGTTATCGATTCTTCATCTAAAAGTCGTGTAACCCGTTCCGCATCAAATTTTTTCACCAGTGCTACAAATGCGCCTCGATGCAAAAACGGCGTTGCGACCACATTCAAGCCGCCTGTGTGAAAAAGCGGTAAAAACGTGAGCGTTCTATCGTCGCTTGTCAAATCAATGCGAAGCGAGGTGTTAATGCTGTTCCAAAAGAGCATCTTGTGCGAATACAGCACGCCTTTCGGATTGCCTGTTGTGCCTGCGGTGTAGAGAATGAAAAGTGGGTCATCTTCATCAAGTTCAAACGCAGAAAATTTTGATATGTGAGTTTTCTTGTTGTAGCCTTCTTCTTCGAGCGTTGCAAGCGTCCATAAATGCGTTGGCGTGTACGTGGCTTGTTGCAGTTTTTCATTAAACTTGTCTTGCACAATCAGCAGTGATGGGGTGCAGTCGTTCAGAAGCTCGTTAATTTCAAGAGCAGATAGCCGATAGTTGAGCGGCACGATAATCAGCCCTGTCTTTTGCGCAACAAACATCAGCAAGAAATGCTCGATCGAATTTTCGGCGAGAATTGCAACACGCTCGCCGCGCTTCAAGCCAAGTTCGTCTGTAAAAATTGAAGCCACATGATTAGCGCAGTTCTCAAACTCTTGATAGGTGAGCGTTCTTTCCGTCTCCACTTCTTTCATCGCCACTTTTTGCGGATAGTAGAGACAAAGTTTTTCCAGCCAATCTGTTTTCATCGTTATGCTCCTTTGACGCTTAAATTCATTTCACGGCTACCGAGCCAGAGTAGCAGGGTTGCTACGACACATGCAATAGGGCAAATGAGGAGCGACAGTCGCATTGCTTCGGGATTCGTTGTAATGTTCATCACATCGTTGAGCCGACCAATCACGAGCGGCGCAATTCCATAGCCTGCAACATTGACAATGAAAAAATAGATACCGACCGCCAAGCCGCGTTGTTTTGGCTCAACAATATCGTTCAAATCAGCAAACGACGGACCAAGCCACGAGAGCGAAAAGGCTTGCATCACCATGTTGATGAAGAGCAAGAGTTTCACATCGTTTCCGAATAAAATCACTGCCCAAATCATCGCACTCATCAATGCCGAAAGACTTGCTAATTGCATTCTGCCGCCAAGTTGTTTTGCACGAAATTTGTCCGACAGCCAACCACCGAACACAATGCCTGCCAAGCCGCCCGTCATCATTGCAATTCCAAACCAAAGCCCCACTTCGCTAAGCGAAAGCTTATGCACGCGCACGAAATAGACCGTCAGCCACGCGCCAACGCTTGCTGACGCAATGTTGAAGACCGCATACCCCAAATGATGAAACCACAGCGTTTTTGTTTTGAAGAGTGCTTTCAAACTTGCTTCGGATTGCGCTTCGCTTTTTGTTTCACTGCTTCCCCGCAAAGGCTCTTTGAGCATAAAGACAAACACTGCAACCAAAACGCCCGGAAACCCAAGTAAATAAAAGGCGTATCGCCAGCCCATCGCTTCAGCAATCCAGCCGCCGAGCAAAAACGCCAGCCCGCTACCAACTGCAATCGCCGATGAATAAATGCCTTGCGCCGTTGCACGAATTTCTTTCGGAAAAAAATCAGAGAGAAGCGATAACGCCGCCGGTCCTAATGTTGCCTCGCCAATGCCCACCATCACGCGGCACGCGAAAATCGTCCAGAAGTCAGTCGCAAAGCCCGTTAATCCAGAAAACACACTCCACGCTACCAAGCCGAAGCCAATCATTTTCTTGCGCTCAATTTTATCGGCAAGTCGACCAAATGGAATCCCTAATAGCGTGTAAAAAATCACAAATGAAGTTGAACTGAGCAGTGCAAGCTCGACATCGGAAAACAGCATCTCTTTTTTGATGGGCGTGAAGAGAATGTAGATGAGCATTCGGTCAAGAAAGTTGAGCAAATAAACCAGCGTGAGCAATCCCAACGCATACCAAGCGTAAGTGCTTGCTTGTCTCTTTTGGGGTTCAGTATGACTTGCTGTGTTTATCATCTTTCTTTTTTTGGAATACGATTCAATACCGAAATGCCGCGCTTGCAAACGCCAATCCGCCGCCAGAACCGATAAATGTGATTAAATCACCCCGCTTGACTTTTCCCTTTTCAACCGCATCGTGAAACGCCATCGGAATGCACGCCGAGCCTGTGTAGCCAAATCGGTCCATAATCGTGTGCGCTTTCTCTCGCGGCACGCCGATTCGGTCGAGCGTCTCCCAAATGCTGTTGATGTTGATTTGTGTGAAGAAAAACTGCGCGACTTCTTTCGGATCGATATGCAATCGTTTGCAGAGATTCAAAATCATTCTTGACCAAATTTCAGGATTCAATTCCTTCGGAAATTTCTTAACGAATTTGAGTAAGTGGTCTTTCTTATCAATCACTTCTTGCGTGATGGGCTGATGCGTTCCGCCGGCGTAGATGCCCATCCAGTCGTGATACTGCCCTTCGGTCAAAAGTTCGCTCGCCAAATACCCTCGTGCTGAATTTTCTTCGGCAGAAAGAATCACTGCGCCTGCGCCGTCAGCAAAGAGCGTAACGGTTTTTTTATCGTGAAGATTGAGATACTTGCTCATTGCATATGCGCCCACAACGAGAATATGCTGATAGCGTTCATCGGCACGAATGTATTTTGAAGCGACATCAAGTGCGGTTACAAATCCTGCACAAGCCGTGTTCAAATCAAATGTGCCGGCGTTTTTTGCTCCCAATCGATATTGCACAACCGAAGCGGTTGAAGGCGAAATGTATTCGGGCGTGTCAGTGGCAATGATGATGAGGTCTAACTTTTCAGGAGAAATGGAAGCGGAGTGAAGTGCCGATTGCGCCGCTTGCACCACAAGGTCTGCCGTTGATTCATCAGGCTTCGCCCAACGTCGTTCTCGAATGGTCAAATTTTGAACGAGCCATGTATCCACGTCTTCATTGAGCAAGTTATTGAAGTATTGATTTGGAATCACCCGTTCAGGCGCGTAATAGGCACTCGATGTGATGACTGCATTTCTCATTGTCAGTTACACGCTTTTCACTTCACTTCTTGGAGCAAGTGAAGGCAGTTAATTGAAAATCTATGCGGGAATGTATCCGCCGTCGACGCTGATGACTGCGCCGTTGATGAACGACGCTTCATCGGAAGCCAAAAAGCAATACGCATTTGCAACATCTTCGGGCGTGCCAAAGCGTTGGAGTGGCGTTTTTTCTTTGATGGCTTCTAAAATTTTTTCAGGAATGGTTTGAATCATGTCGGTAGCGATAAATCCAGGCGCAACAGCGTTGACTGTAATTCCTTTGCGTCCAAGTTCGCGCGCCCAAACTTGCGTCATGCCAATCACGCCGGCTTTTGTCGCCACATAGTTCGTTTGTCCGAAATTGCCGTAAATCCCCACGACCGAACTTGCATTAACGATTCGCCCATACTTGCGCTCCACCATTGAGGGAGCGATGGCTTTCGTGCAATTAAAAACGCCTGTGAGATTAACATCAATAACTTGTTGCCATTGTTCAGATGTCATTTTAAGAAATGAGGCATCTTTCGTAATGCCCGCGTTGTTGATGAGAATATCGATTTTTCCGAACTGCTCGAGGGTCTTTTTGGTCGCAAGTTCAACTGACTCCATTTTCACGACATTGACACTCTGAAACGCCGTTTGAATGCCGTGCTTTTGCAATTCTTTTGCCAAGTTCAAGCCCTTTTCTTCATTCATATCCCAAACGACAACCGATGCGCCTTCGCTTGCAAACTTTTCGGCAGTTGCTTTTCCGATGCCTTGCGCGCCGCCTGTGATTACGGCGACTTTGTTTTCTAAGCGTCTCATTGCGTCAGTGATTTTCTCTTTTCAGAGATTTTTAATGTTTTGAATGTTTGAAAAATATAAAACGTTGGGAATAAAAAAAATTATTTCGCGTTGGTTTTCTTTTTGCCGTTTCGTGAAAATTTTGAGTGCAGTTTTTGTCGCTCACTCTGCCATGCTTTCAGGAAGTTCTCGTAGTGTTCTTCGGTGAGCTCGTAGAAGCGTGCCATTTCAGCCAGTCGCAGTTGAAGCGGCGCAAGCGATTTATCATTGCTTTGTTCTGCCAAATCTTTCAAGCGATGCGCAATGCGCGTGTTGTTGCGAATGAGTTCCAGATTGTTACGAAACGCATTTTCAAAAACGTTCGGGTGAATTTCGTAGTAGTCTTTGCGCGTGCCTGTTGAAATGACTTTGCGAACCAAATTTCGCTCGACAAGCCGCCTCATAATTTGACTCACAACGCCTTTTGTGCGCCCAAGTTGTTGGCAGATTTCATCGAGCGAAAGCGGCTCATCTGCAAATAGGAGCAGACCGACAATATGCCCCATCACACGGTTCAGCCCAAAGGCGTGATAGCCGTCGCCATATTCACGCACGACCTCTTTTCTGATTTTGTCCTCTAAACTCATCGTTGTTTCAGTTTTATGGTTGTGCCTTTGTCTCTTTTTCCGAAATCGTTTTAAGCTTGCCGATGTAATTGCGATACCAATTCACGCCCGCAAACTTCGCATTGATGTTGTAAATCTCTGGCTTTTCTTCCAAGAGTTTCAAAATCTCGTTTAGCGAAAAATTTGGATTGGTTTCGGTGTAAAGTTCATCGTACACACGCTTGATGAACTCATAATCTTCGGGGTAATCAATCGTGAAGCGGTGCGACATGGAGTAATTCAATCCTGTCTCCCACATGACATTTCCGATGCGGAATCGTTCAGGCTGTTCCCAAAAAAATGGCGTGGTGTGTTCGCGCTCGTAGTCTTTGGTGGCTTCGCGCCATGCGATTTCAACTTGCGCCATTGGCATTACTTCCACATCGTTGCCATCGGGATAGGTGGCAGGGTGCAGATTGCTTACATAATCGAACTTGTCCGCATTTTCCTTGTAGTAGTTCAGCACTTTATCAATCACGCTTGAATCGATGAGCGGACAATCGGAAGGAATTTTGACCACGACATCGGCTTTTTCTTGCCGTGCGGCTTGGTAATGCCTATCGAGCAAATCGGTGGGGTGTCCTGAAAAGCATTTGACCTTTGCTTCTTTGCAGAGGGTGCGAATCGGGTCATCAGATTTATCGGTTGTGGTTGCAACGATTAGTTCGTCGAATGCAGTTGCGTGTTGAATGCGCTCTAATTGTCGGAGCAGTATGGGTTTGCCTCTGGCGGGAAGCATGACTTTGTTCGGCAAGCGCGTTGAGCCTGTGCGCGCCTGAACGACAACAACAATTTTCATTGGCAATATGATTTGATGAAAACGTGATAACTTCTCAAAGAGTTTTGAGTATATCTTCGCGTTAAAATACTTCAAGTCAAACAAACTTCGCGATGAAACTCATCATAGCCATTCTTTTAATCAATCTTACAGCCAGTTCCATGAACGGACAAGAAAAAAAAATGGAAGTCGCCACGCTTGGTGGCGGTTGCTTTTGGTGCATAGAAGCCGTGTTTCAGCGCATTGAGGGCGTTGAAAAAGTTGTTTCAGGATACAGCGGCGGCACGGTTAAAAATCCTACTTACGAGCAAGTCTGCGAGGGCACAACGGGACACGCCGAAGTCGTGCAAGTTACCTTTGACCCTCAAAAAATTTCCTTCGCTGAAATCCTTGATGTGTTTTGGCATGCGCACAACCCAACGACGCTTAACCGACAAGGCAATGATGTCGGCACGCAGTATCGCTCCGTGATTTTTTATCACGATGAACGGCAAAAAGAAATCGCCCTCAAATCGATTGCGGAATCTGAAAAGTCGGGATTGTGGAGTGGGAAGTATGTAACCGAAGTCAGCCCGTTCAAAGAGTTTTATGTTGCGGAAGACTATCATCAAAATTATTACAACCGCGTCGGAAATCGCAATCCGTATTGCACGGTCGTTATTAGCCCGAAGGTTCAGAAGTTGCAGAAGGAGTATAAGCACAAGCTGAAGAAGGAATACGCGCAGTAGAGGTTACTTGAAGGTCAGTTTGCCCTGAATGAAACTATCGATTTTTTCAAAATCGAGCATGAACTTTTCAGGTCTTGGCTTGCCATTGCTGTTTCTGCCTTGACGCATTGTGTCTAACTCCTCAACGTTTTCAGTGTCTATGAGCAAAAACAAAATTTCTTGAAGTTCCGCTTTGGTTTTTCGGTAGCGAGAAACTGACGTTCTTGCGATTCTTTCTCGTTCATACTTTGAGAGTCCCCCTTTCAACTCTGCGTGCCATTTCTGAAAGGTTCGATTTACGTCGTTGTATTCGACATCGCACATTGCAATCATTACTCCATGCGCACCGTGCTTCTCGACACTTTGAAGCATCGCTTTCTTGTCGTTGAGTATCGCCCTATGGTCATCTGACTTAATCGCTTTGGCTTTGAAATCCCAGTTTATTTCTCGCTTTGCATCGAAGGTTACCGTTCCAAATGTCTCACCAGGTATTTCAAAAAGTCCATTTAGTCTTGAGCGGCATAAAAATTCAAAGTAAAATGCCCACCATTCCATTTGTCGCCAGTTGTAGTCTGCTTCTTTGAGTTCAAGTATGCACTTCTTGCCATCCCATACTTTTGGCAGATTTTTTAATTGTCGCTTTAAAACTTTAATGTCTTCTTTCATTCAGAGGAGTGGAATTGACATTTGGTTTGTCTCATCTTCAAGTCGTTTTCTTGCGATTTGGCAATACTCTTCGGCAATATCGATTCCGATAAAATTGCGGTTATTTTTCTTTGCCATCACACAAGTTGTTCCGCTTCCGCACATCGGGTCAAAGACTAATTCATTCGGTTTTGAGAAGCACAGAATTAAATCCTCTGCCAACTTATCGGGAAAGGTCGCGGGGTGCTGTAATTTCAAACGGTTTCCTTCGCTATTGCTTGTTGAGTAACGCCATACTGTTCCTCTGCACTTCATCTCGCTCACTGCTTTCGGCTCAATCTTTTTGAATCCTCCGTTTGTAAGTCTATCCGTTCCCGTGTAGACTTTACCCGCGTGCTTGCTTGGAATCATCAAGGGCTGTTTCTGAAAGGTTTTTGGCCGTTCACCTTTGAAAAAAATTAAAATGTATTCATGGTCAACTCTAAACCGTTGAGACCACCATGCACCGGGGTTTCCATCTCTGTGATAAATACACGTCTCAAACATTTTCCACTGTGCTTCATCGCACCACGAAACCGCCAAACGAAATGTCGTCAGCGACTTTGCAAAGTTTTTTGTCCCGTCCCCAATCACCACAACTGCAACGCCTCCATCTTTTGTAATCCGATAGAGTTCTTTACCCAGCCCTAAAAAATCAAATGACCAATTTTTCTTGTAGTCTCTGATGGAATCATATGGCGGAGAAAACACTGTCAGGTCAACTGAATCGTCAGGGATTTGCTTTGCAAGGTCAATGCAATCGCCGTTCAAGATTTGATTTCGTATTTCTTCAAGATTTTTCATGTTACACTCATTTTTAAGAGCGATTGAATCTAAAACAAAAAGGCGATTCCGAAGAACCGCCTTTGACTGCCTGTGCCGAAACTGCTCACTTCAAGAGCATCATCTTTCGTGTTTCAACGAAGTTGCCGGCTTGCAATCGGTAAAAATACACACCGCTCGTAAGACGATACGCCGACGCATTCAGGCTTATGCTGTAGCTTCCTGCTTCCTGCCACGCGTTCACCAATGTCGCAACCTTTCTGCCTAAAAGGTCAAAGACCTCCAACTTCACGTCGCTCGCCATCGGCAGTTGGTAAGTGAGCGTTGTTGTTGGATTAAAGGGGTTCGGGTAATTCTGTGCAAGTTCGAATTTTTCAGGTGCAGTCAGATTGACTTCAATCACCGGACTGTATTGAAATGCACCGTCAAAGTCAAGTTGCTTTAAGCGATAGAAGAGTTTTCCGCTTGCGCTTTCATCAATGAAGGAATAGGACTGCACTTCGGTCGTTGTGCCTTTGCCTCTGACAAATCCAATCGTTTGCCAATCCTCTCTTTCACGACGGCGTTCAATCTGGAAGCCTTCGTTGTTTCGTTCCGAAGCGGTTTTCCAAAAGAGTTCAACGCCTTTGCTGGCTTTGCGATAGCCGAAATCCATCAGCTCAACAGGCAAGCCGATATTGACATAATTGACTTTGTAGATACTGCTATGATTGGTGGCGGCATAAAGCACACCGCTTTTTTCTGCCAATGCATTCACCGAAAATAAATCCAATCCTGACCTACTCCACGAGGTTTCATTGATGCGTTTGACGAAGACACCGCCTTCGCTGTTTTGCCCCAGACACGCCGCGAGCATTGAGCCTTGCAATCCGCTTGAAGGCGGAAGCGTGGTTGGAATCAGAATATCATCGACCGTTGCGCTCATTCCCGTTGAATCGGAAACCCAAGTTGCGCCTGCGTCAGTCGATTTGTGAATGCCGCTTACATTCGGCGCGGCATAAAGCGTGTTGGTTACAGGATTAAACTGAATCGCATAGAATTCTTCATTGAGCGGATTCATACTGCCGTTGGATTGAAACCAATTTGCGCCGCCGTTGGTCGATTTGAGCAATCCACGCAAGACGGTTGTCGAGCTTGACATTCCTGCATAGAGATTTCCTGAATTGTCTTTGCCAAGCGCACGCACCGAGCCTAATGATGGCAATGATGTGATTGTCCCCGCAAGCCAAGTCGTGCCGTTGTCCGTTGTGCGAAAGATGACTGGGTTCGTTCCCGATGTGACTAACCCTGCGATAAGCGTGTCGCCATTGGCGAGAAGGCAATCGACTGTGCGTGTGTCGATGCCTGTATTTGCTGGCACCCAGCCCGTTATCGTGCGCCGAAATACACCTGCGTTGCCTGCGGCGGCAAAGAGCGTTCCGTTCACTTCTTCCAACGCCCAAATTGTTCTTGCACCCAATCCGACGCTGTCCATTTCCCAAGTTGCGCCGTTATCCGTGCTTCGCTGAACGCTCCCGTTGCTATTCATTCCTGCATACAAATTTCCATCAGAACCCACTTTCAACGCCAGCACGCTAAGCGCATTGATGCCTGTGTTGGAAATCGTGAAGGTTGAAAAGTTGCTGGTTCGCACGACTGCCCAAATGCTTGAGCCGATAAGCGTTTCGCTTCCAAGTCCCCAAAATGCCCATGTGGATTGTCCGCCCAAAATGGTTGGTGTCCAAGTATTGCTATTGACAGCACGCCGAAACACACCGCCGGGATTTGTTGGATTGAGCGCGGCGTAAAGGTTTCCTGATGGGTCAACATAAAGCGCGTTGATGCCTCTTGCGCCAAGCCCAAGTGTGTCAATCGTCCATGCGGTTGCAGTTAAGGCTTTTCGATAAACGCCTGCGCCGCCTGAAAACACGCCGACAAAGAGCGTATCGCCGCGTTGCACGAAGGCTCTGACGCTTGGCGAGGTTGTGCCAAGTCCTGTGCTGTTGCGCACCCAATTTGTGCCGTTGTTGGTTGAAGTGTAAATGCCTGCGTCGTTTGGTGCTGTGCCGCCTTCGGTGCCGATGTATAAAAGTCCTGTGCTATCCTTGAAAATGCTTCGCACGGTTCGTGGATTTGCACCTGCGAGTGGTAAATCGCCCGTGATGTTTTGCCACACGTTTGCGCCCGGCGGTTTGAAAAAAACACCTGTGTTTAATCCGCCTGCGTAGAGATTGCCGTTTGCGTCAGCGTAGAGCGCGTAAATGGAGCGACCGCCAAGTCCGCCGACTGAATCAGCAATCCACGTGTTTCCACCATCGGTTGTTTTGAACACGCCTACGCCGAAAGGCGCGCCCCAAACCGTGTCGCCAATCGCCGTTATCGCAAATGAAGTTCTCACGGTGCCTTGCACATTGACTTCGCGCCATGTGTTGCCGTTGTCGGTTGACTTGAAAAAGCCTGCGCCAATCGTTGCCGCGTAAAGGTCGCCGTTTGAAGTTCGCGCAAAGCCGTTCACTCTTCCGCCCCACGGTCCAATCGGCTCATAAGTTTGCGCAAAAAGTGATGTCGACAAAAGGGACAGCAGAACGAGAAGTTTCAGTTTTCTCATGTTTGATTGGTTTTGATATTAAAGAAAAATGCAAGGTGTGATAAAAAAGACAGCCACAGAGAAAGGTAATGCACTTTATGAAAGCATGCAAGGAATGATGCTCATCGGTCAAACTGAACAAAGTGAAGCATTGAGAGCGTTTTTGAAGTCAGTGTAAAGTCGGTTCAATCTGTTGAATCCATATTCCAATGCGTTCATTCGGGTTACTTCGGAAGTGTGATTGAAATCAACGGCAATTTCTTTTCAGAATCGCTATGACACGCGCCGCTTTGATAACAACCCGTGCAGAGTTCGGCAAGGCTCAACTTCGTTGCACAGCGCGGACACTTCGTAATAAATTGATTGGTGATTTTGAACTTACACGTCGGACACGTTCGCTCAAACGCGCTTTGTGGGAGTTTCATGACATCTTGCTTTGAACAATTCGACATTTCAGCCATGATTGAGTTTTAGATGATAAAAGCGACTGCACCGCCAACGCCGAAAGCAAAGAGCCAACTGCCTGCCCAAATTGTCATAGCTTCTTTCACGCCACGCTCTTTAATCAGCACCATCAAACTGGCAATGCACGGCACAAAGAGCGTAATCACGGTCAGCGACACGACAATTTGCTGTGGCGTGAGATTGAGTTCATACAAGCCCGCCGCGCCAAAATCGCGACGCACCATGCCCATCACAAACGCACGCGCCGACTCTGCCGGCAAGTGTAGCCATTGCGTTGTGATTGGCTCAAAGAGTTTGACCCAGCCTTCAAGCAAGCCTGTTACTTGCATCACCGAAATCAGCAACGCTCCGATAAAAAACCATGGCGTCGCTTCCTGCATAAAGCTCTTCGTTTTTATCCACGTCTTTTTCAGCACATTCGACGCACGCGGCAACCGCATTGGCGGCAGGTCAATTAAAAGTGCCGATGATTTTCCCGGAAGGATTTTATCGACAATCGTGCCAATCGCGATAAGGCACGAAAGGATAATGAGAAAAAAGATGAGCGTGTAGACTCCGCCTGCTTTGGTGAGCAACGCTGTGATGACCGCTAATTGTGCCGAACATGGAATCGCGAAATTGAGAATTGATGCCGCAATCGTTTTCTCGCGTGAAGTTTGAAGCAAGCGCGTTGTAACCGTCGCCATCGTTACGCACCCAAAGCCCAAAATAATTGGAATCACTGCACGCCCGTTGAGACCAATTCCTGTGAAAAGCCTATCAACCATTGTCGCAAGGCGCGGCAAGTATCCGCAGTCTTCCAAAATTGCAAGGAACATATAAAAGCCAATCACCAGCGGCAAAAGCAAAAAGGCAAGATACGTTACGGTCATCGTGAATGCGCCGAACTCACCTGCAAATACCGTTACGATTTTTCCCCACAGCGTCTCTTGCGAGAAGGTGAAGTTCTGCATCACATCTTTTCCATCAATGAACGACTTGAACGCCTCAAATTTTTCTTTGTCTCTGCTTGTGCCTTCGGGAAAGGCAAAGGTTTTCGTTTCAATCACGTCTTCGCCGTTCAAGACATCAACGGAAATTTCAACGGGCGTGATTGTGGCGAAAAGATGCTTGACAAACGGTTCAAAGAGTTTGTTGCCGAACTCGACTTCGGTATGTCCCACAACGCGCTGTGCCACCATTACGCCGATAACTTCATAAATGAGCCACAGCGCAAGAATCAAAATCGGAATGCCCGAAATCGGATTGATTGTCCACTTGCCCAATTTTTCCGAAAGCACTGCGCCGAATTTCATGTTTGATTTTTCGCGTACGACTTCCGCCACAATTTCATTGACGCGATTTCGGCGGGCGACATAAATTTCTTCGCGTTTATCTTCGGGCTGAATTGCGTGTCGCTCGGCAACGGTTTCATCGCCTTCGAGAATCATCACCGCATCGGCAATCGGATTCGCCGTTGGTTTCATCTTCGCAAGTATTGGTTCAAGCATATTGAGTAGGACTTTATCGGCATTGCCGACGGTCGCTTTTTCAAGGGCTTTATCCAACTCATCAAATCCGTGCTTTTTGATAGCGGTTACTTTCACAATCGGCACGCTCAAAATTTCCGAAAGCCGCTCTACATCGATTTCCATGCCTGCTTCTTCGAGCGCGTCCATCATGTTGAGCGCAATAACCATTGGAAATTGCATATCGATGAGTTGAAGCGTGAGAAATAAATCGCGCTCCAAGTTAGTTGCATCAATCACATTCAGCACAATGTCGGCGGAAAGCACCTCGTCGCGTGCAACGCGCTCTTCATCGTTGAACGAACTCACCCCGTAAATGCCGGGCGTATCAACCACACGAAAATTTTTGTAATTGCCTTCGGTGATTTCAACCGTTGTGCCAGGGAAGTTTGAAACATCAACATACAAGCCGCTGAAATGATTGAAGAAAAGGGACTTTCCGACGTTGGGATTTCCAACAAGAACTAACTTTTTCTTGCCTGTTCTTTCAACGGTTGTTGAGTGTAGCGAGGTATCTATTGCAAGCGTTTCCATAGTTAATGTGCTTCTCGATTCTACTCTGCAATCACTTCGACCCAAATTTTTTTCGTGAGCTCTTCGCCAAGTGCGACTTCTTGCCTGCGGTGCTTGATGACAACGGGTCCGAGCGGCAAGCGTTCAAAACACAGGGCTTCACTTCCTTCGGCAAGTCCAAAACGCAAGAGTTGCGTGCGCATCTCTTTGTCATCAATTTGCCTGACGATAAAACGCGCTCCCTTCTTTACAGCCCGAAGCGAAATTAAATTTGAGTTAAGCGATTGCATTGAAATTTGTTTAGACTGAATCTAAACAAACATTCTACATTTAACAAATCGTTCTTTTGAGACAACTCATCTCTCATCTTGCAAAACCTTTTCATCGCCGTAAATTGCCGATAGAAATTTTGCATAAGCAGTTTCGTTTTACATTTCTAAAAATGACTATGAAAAAATCGTCTCCGCCGAAGAAGAAGTCGGCATCTGCTTCCCACGCTTCAAAATCCATCTCGAATCATCAGCCCAATGAGGCACGCAAGAAATCGCCCGTGTTTCCTTTTACGGCGATTGTTGGACAAGATGAAATGAAATTGTGCTTGCTCTTGAATGTGATTGACCCGCGCATTGGCGGCGTGCTGGTGATGGGGCATCGCGGCACAGGCAAAAGCACAACGGTTCGCGCCCTTGCTGATGTGCTTCCGATGATTGAGCGCGTCGCCGGCGACCCCTACAACCGCTCACTTTCCGAGATTCCGAAACAAGAACTGCACACGAAAAAGACCGAACTCATTCCCGTTCCCGTTGTGGATTTGCCGCTTGGCGCAACCGAAGACCGCGTCTGCGGCACGATTGATATTGAAAAAGCCTTAACGAGTGGCAAGAAAGCCTTTGAGCCCGGCTTGCTCGCACAAGCCAATCGCGGATTTCTCTACATTGACGAAGTGAATTTGCTCGATGACCACTTGGTCGATGTGCTTCTTGATGTTGCCGCATCAGGCGTGAATGTGGTTGAGCGTGAAGGCATTAGCATTCGGCACCCTGCGCGTTTTGTCTTGGTTGGTTCAGGCAATCCCGAAGAAGGCGAACTGCGTCCGCAACTTTTAGACCGATTCGGCTTGCACGCCCGCATTACGACCATCAACAAGGTTCAAGACCGCGTGGAAATCGTGAAGCGTCGCCGTGAATTTGATTTTAATCCCGATGCGTTTCTTGAACAATGGAAACCCCAACAAGAAGCCTTACGTGAAAAAATTGTTCGTGCGCAATCGCTTCTGCCAAGCGTTACAATGCCTGACGAAGTGCTAATGAAAGTCGCAACCCTGTGTATGCGTTTGGGCATTGACGGTCATCGCGGCGAACTCACGATTACTCGTGCCGCTTCGGCATACACTGCTTTTGAAGGCAGAGCGGAAGTAACGCTCTCCGATGTTCGTGCGATTGCCGCGCCTGCCTTGCGACATCGCTTACGCCGCGACCCGCTCGAAACGATTGACGCAGGCGAAAAAGTCGAGCGCGAATTACAAGCCATTCTCAAAGTTGAAGAGACGGTTTGATATGCTTTCCTTCACGAACATTTTGGGATTAGACCTTGCCAAGAAAGCCTTGCTTCTTGCCGCTGTGGATTCTTCGCTTGGCGGCGTGTTGATTCCTGCCACCGTCGGTTCAGGCAAATCGACACTCGCAAGAGCCTTTGCACACATTCTTCCCGAAGGCACGCCCTTCGTTGAACTCCCGCTTAACATCACCGAAGACCGCTTGCTCGGCGGATTGGATTTAGAGGTCGCTCTTTCAACTGGCAAGCGCGTGATTGAAAAAGGCTTACTCGCCAAAGCCAACGGCGGCGTGCTGTATGTGGATTCCTTCAACTTGCTTGATTCAACAAGCGAAGCCTATTTGATTGATGCACTCTCGCGCGGAAAAGTATTGATTGAACGAGATGGCATCAGCGATGTGCATGAAGCGCGTTTCATTCTTGTTGGCACTTACAATCCCGCCGAAGGCGATGTGCGCATGGGACTTTTAGATAGAATCGGTTTGATTGTGCCTTTCACGCCAAGCGTAGATGAAAAGTTCAGAGCCGAAGTCGTGCGCCGCGTGCATTTTCAATCGCAACGCGATGATGATGCAGATGAAGATAAAATTCTGCAAGGCTTGATTCTTCAAGCGCGAGACCTTTTGCCACGTGTAGAGATTCGCGACGAAGAAATTTCGGGACTGGTTCAAACGGCACTCTCGCTCGGCGTTGAAGGCAATCGTGCCGATGTCTTTGCCGTAAAAGCCGCGCTTGCTTCTGCTGCGTTAGCAGGACGCTTAGATGTTGATGAAGAAGATTTGAAACTTGCGGCGCGATTAGTTTTGCTTCCGCGTGCAACGCGCATTCCTGAAAGCGAAGAAACGCGAAAAGAGCCACCGCCACCCGAAGCGCAATCGCCCGCCGACTCTGACTCACCAAGCGATTCGCCCGATAACTCCAACGAGAATACTAACGAACAAACGCCCGACCAAATCGAAGAGCTCTTGCTCGATGCGGTTGAATCGGAACTGCCTGAAAACTTGATGAACCTTGCAAGTTCTGCCAAACGCCGAAGCAAATCGGGCAGTCGTGGCGAAGCCTTGAACTATCGGCATGGGCGATATATCCGCTCCGAACAAGGCTCGCTCAAACAAGGTAAACTCGCACTCGTTCCGACCTTGATTCAAGCCGCACCGTTTCAAGTGATTCGCCGAAAGCGCAAGTCGCACTCGCGTTCAGCCATTCTGATTACCAAAGATGACATTCGTATCAAACGCTTTCGCGACAAGGCAGGCACGCTCTTCATTTTCATTGTTGATGCGTCAGGCTCGATGGCACTGAACCGTATGCAACAAGCGAAGGGCGCAGTCACAAAACTCTTGCAAGAAGCCTACGTGCATCGCGACCAAGTTGCACTGATTGCCTTTCGTGGTAAGCAAGCCGAAATGCTTTTGCCGCCCTCGCAAAGTGTGGATAGAGCCAAGCGCGCGCTCGATGTGCTTCCAACGGGCGGCGGCACGCCACTCGCTTCCGCAATGATGTTGGGATTGGAAACCGCAAAGCAGATGAAGTCCAAAGGCATTACGCAAACCATGCTTGTGTTTATCACCGATGGGCGCGGGAATGTTGCACTCAATCCAAACGATACAAGCGATAAGCAGAAAATCGCGCAAGAAATCGCCGCACTCGCGCAATCCATCAATCTTGAAGGGTTGAACTCGGTCGTGATTGATACGCAAACCGGCTACCTTTCTCGCGGCGAAGCCAAACGCCTTGCCGAACAACTCGGCGGACGATACATCTACTTGCCCAACGCCAAAGCCGAACAAATTGTCTCTGCGGTCAAAGCCACGCCATCAGGCAGTCGCTAAACTTTGCGCAAAGGCAAGCGCATTTTTCACCTTCTCTTCTGAATCGGCTTCGCAATAAAGGCGCAAGACAGGTTCAGTGCCGCTTGGACGAATCAAGAGCCAACCGCCTTCGAAGAAGTATTTGTAGCCATCAAGATTTTCAAAGCGCGTTACTTTGCAACCCGCAATCTCTTTGAACTCGCCCTTGCTTGCTTTTTGCATGGCGCGTTGTTTTTCCTCTTCGGTCAAATGCGCATCGATGCGGTCGTAGGTGAAAAAGCCGAACTCGTCGTAAAGTTCTCCAACAAGTTCTGCTAACGTTTTCTTTCGCTTCGCCATAATTTCAAGCACAAGCAAGCCGATGTAAATGCCGTCTCGTTCAGGCAAATGCGCTGTAACACCAATGCCGCCTGATTCTTCGCCGCCTATCAGCACGTTGTTCGTTGTCATTAGTTTTCCGACGTGCTTAAATCCAATCGGCAAGTTGTGGCATTGAAGATTGTGTTTGTGGCAGAGTTTATCGATGACTTGCGTTAGCGCGTAGGTGCGTGCGACTTCACCGCGCATATTTTTTTCTTCAACAAGGTATTTCAAAATCACGGCGAAAATTTTGTGCGAGTCGACATAGTTGCCGCGCTCGTCCATCATGCCGATTCTATCTGCATCGCCATCGTTCAAAATCGCTACATTGAGTTTTTCCGACTTGAAGACGGGAAAATAATCTTGCAAGTAATTTGGAATGGGTTCAGGGTTAATGCCGTCGAAGGTTGGATTTATCGAACAATGATACTCACTCACGCTCTCACCTAAAAGCAATTTCACGATGCCCTGCCCTGCACCGAACATGGCGTTGTGTCCGATTTTGAAGCCCGCGTTTTGGATTGCGTTGAGGTCGAGTTCGGCTTTGAGCGCATTAGCGTAAAAGGCTTTTACATCAAGGCGTTCAATGAGCGAGGGATTCTTTTTGATGCTGTATGATTTCTCAACGGTTGGCAGAAGTTTTTCGATGTCAGCGATTTGTTCGGGGTGTGCCGAGCCGCCGTAATCGGCTTTGACTTTGAACCCGTTGTAGATTGGCGGATTGTGTGAAGCCGTAATCATCACGCCGCCTGCAAGCGCGTTTCGCTTCACAAAGAGCGAGACGGCAGGCGTTGGGACAAATGAATCGGCAAGAAAGGTTTTAATGCCAAGCGAGGTGAAAATTTCGGCGACATACTCGGCAAATTGTTTGGACATAAAGCGCGTGTCGTAGCCGATGCACACGCCGCGTGCGATGTTTTGATGCGCAAGGAAATACTTGCCCGTAGCAAGCGCAACAAGTTTGAGATTTTCGAAGGTGTAATCTTTGGCGATGATGGCGCGCCAGCCATCGGTTCCGAATTTGATGTGCATTTGAAAGAAGTTTTTTGTGAGCGGCAAAAATACGACACGCGACGGCAATTTCGTTTTGAATCAAAAACAGAAAAAGCACTCGGTTGTTCGTCATTCTGAACGGAGCAAAGCGAAGTGAAAGAATCCAACCTAATGAGTAACGAGTCATGAGTAGTGAATCATGTCTTGCGTTGCGTTCTTCATTACTCCTTATTCATTACTCATTAACACTGGATTCCTCGCGTTGCTTGCAATGACTTACTTGACCACGCGCCAAAGCGAATCGGCGAAATACCGCTTTGAATCTTTGAAGGTTTCTACAATTTCAAAGCCGGTTTCGTGCGCGAGTTCTCTGATGGACGTGTCCGAAAATTTGTAAGAGCGTTCGGTAAAAATTGCCTCGTAGGGTGCGAAGCGGTAAGTGGTTTTGAGTGCGTCAATGTAGACTTCCTGCGCCTCTAAACTGATTAAGTAACTTTCCATCGCGCTTTCTTTGGGGTTGTAAATTTCGTGGTGATAAAATTTTTCCGTGTTGAATGTTCCGCCCAGTTCGCGATTGATTCGTCGTAGCAGGTTGAGGTTGAACTCTTTCGTAACGCCTTCTTTGTCGTCGTAGGCGGCTTGCATCATTTTGATGTCTTTCTTTAAGTCGAAGCCGATGAGCGCGAAATCGCCTTTGTTTAAGCCGTGCCAGAGCGTTTTCAAAAAGAGTTTCATTTCGGGAAAGGAGAAGTTGCCGATGCTTGAACCCAAAAAGAGCAAGACCGTTCTCGACTCCGAAAATGTGTCAATCTCGGCGATGCCCGACGCATATTCTGCGGAGCGACCCTGAAACGAGAGCGTTGGAAATTGTTCTGTGAGCGAGACTTCCAGTTCCGACAATGCCGATTCAGAAATGTCAATCGGCGCGTAATGAAAATCTAAACCTTTGGAAAGAAAATGCTCTAAAAGAATTTTCGTTTTCTCTCCGTCGCCTGCACCCATTTCCACTAATGCAAACGGTTCCGTGGCAAAGTGCTTGGCTAATTCATCTTTGTATGTGGTCAAAATTTCGGCTTCGGCTTTGGTGAGATAGTATTCAGGGAGTTCCGTGATGCGCTGAAAGAGTTTGCTTCCCGCTTCATCATAGAAATACTTACTCGGAATAAACTTCTGTGGCGAAGAAAGTCCAAGATGCACATCAAGCGCGAACATACGCCGACTATCTTGTGAAGCGTCTGAAAAAGTGAAGTATGACATATCGTTTTTTGGATTGATGACAGAACCCTATACGTCTTCCGCTAAACGAATTCCTGAAAACTGCCATCGTTTATCGGTATGAAAAAAATTTCGGTATGTGGTCCGTATGTGCGTTTCGGGTGTTGCAACACTTCCGCCGCGTAAGACCATTTGGTTTATCATGAACTTGCCGTTGTATTCACCGATAGCACCGCTTGAATGTCGGTATCGCGGATACGGCAAATACGCACTGCTTGTCCACTCCCACACATTTCCCAAAAGGTCGTAAAATCCTGACTTCACTTTGCTTATTGCTTGCGGGTGAAAACAGTTTGATTCTAAAAAGAAATTCTTATGTGAAACGTTCGCTTGGGTTGCGGCGACTTCCCACTCGGCTTCGGTTGGCAGTCGCTTCCCTGCCCAACTGGCAAAGGCTTCGGCTTCAAAATAACTCACATGGCACACGGGCGCGTTGAGATTGAGCGGCATCATTCCAGAAAGCGTGTATTCAAGCCATTCGCCGTCGCGCTTTTCCCAATAGAGCGGCGCGTTCCAGTTTTCGCGCTGCACACACTCCCAGCCTTCGGAAAGCCAATGTCGGAAATCGCGATAGCCACCGTCCTCAATAAATTCAAGGTATTCACCATTCGTTACCCATCGATTTTGCAGTTTGAAGTCATTGAGCCAAACGGCGTGATGCGGCTGTTCATTGTCAAAGCAGAAATCAGTTCCCTTGTAGCCGATGCAATGCTTTCCGCCTTCAATCTCAATCATCTTCGGTTCAATGTAAATTCCTTCTTGGTGAAATGCCTTGCGATAAATGGGCTTATCGGGATTTTGTGAGAGAATGAACTTAATGTCGGTGAGCAGTAACTCTTGATGCTGTTGTTCGTGGTTGATTCCCAATTCGATCAGTGCGGAACACTCGCGCCAATCCGCTTCGCTGATGGTTTCAATCAGATTGAGCATTTCTTCGGTGATGGCATGGCGATAGGCATAGACTTCTTTGACGGTCGGGCGCGAAAGGTCGCCGCGCTTCTGGCGCATCACTCTTTCGCCGACGCTTTCGTAGTAGGAGTTGAAGAGAAAATTGTAGAGCGCATTAAACGGCTTGTAATCGCGCTTAAATGCTTGCAGAAGAAATGTTTCAAAAAACCAAGTCGTGTGTCCCAAATGCCACTTGGGAGGACTGACATCGACCATTGGTTGCACGACATAATCTTCCACTTCTAACGATGCGCAGATATCTTCGGTTTGTTTGCGCACTTCTCTAAATCGGGTTTGAAGTATGGCGCGTTCTTCTCTCATTGGCTACTGAGTATCTGATTTTTGATTTACTGTAAAAATACGCCCACTTTGCCTTGAACTTCGCTCTTTGGGTCAAAAAATTTATGTGTCATTATTCCTGACTCACCTTTTGACTTATCGCACCTGTTTTCAATTTGTGATAAAAAAACATTCAAAATATCTTAACTTTGCAGACTATTCCGTTCAGGTTCAATCAACATTCAATATGCCTTTATCCATCGCCGATGTACAGGTATTTGATTACGAAAAATGGACGTTGCGTTTGCCGATGCTCAAAGCACAGTATGCGTCGGCTCACCCGTTTGCGCATATCGTCTTGGACGACTTTATCAGTGCCGATGTTGCCAAAGAGGCACATGACCGTTTTCCGAAACCCGATTCAGGCGAGTGGATTCAATACAAACACGTGAATGAAAAAAAACTCGGCAAGCGCGACCGCACCTCAATTCCCGCTATTCATCTTGCCATTATCGACACGCTCAACAGTCGCCGCTTCGTCGAGTGGCTTTCCGAGTTGACGGGCATCAGCCATTTAATCGCCGACCCCTCACTTGAAGGCGGCGGCTTGCACCAAATCGAGCGCGGCGGCTTTTTGAACATTCACGCCGATTTTACTGCGCATCAATATCAAAAAAATTGGGCGCGGCGCGTCAATGTGCTTCTTTATCTCAACGATAATTGGGAGGAAGACTACGGCGGACATTTGGAACTCTGGGCGCGCGATATGTCGCAGTGCGAAAAGAAAATCCTTCCCGTGCTGAATCGATGTGTAATTTTTAATACTGACTTCGATTCGTATCACGGGCATCCGCACCCGCTTAACACGCCCGAAGGGGTTACAAGAAAATCGATTGCACTTTATTACTTCACGGAAGAACGCGCCACGCCGAAAGCACGCGCCACCGATTATCGCCCTCTGCCAACCGATTCCATAGGCAAACGTTTTGCGATTTTCCTTGATAACATTGCCCTACGCACTTACGACTTTCTCAAACGTCAATTCGGATTCGATGACCGATTCATCAGCAATTTGCTGAAACTGTTTTCAAAGTAACTTGGAATTTGCTTTGTAAGGCTCTTCGGCGCAACGACACTACACCTAAACATTTCTTGAAAGCAATTCAAAGAGCGAATTATCAATCGCACCTGCAAAGTTCCCGCCTGTGATAACACCTTTCAGCACAATGAAATGCGCTACTTCGATTGGGAATGTGTTTGAAAAGAACTTTTGAATTTTCGCTTCGGAAACGCGAGCGTTCAGCCATTCAAAATACTTTGCTCCCGCTTCGTATTCTAAAATCATCGCTAATCGCAAAACATCGTTCTGCGTGGAATTGGGTCCAAGCGTATTGACACGTGGGTCGGGTTGTGCGGCATCGAGGTTCACTTCGGCTTGTCCGAACTCGCGCAAGAGCCGATTGAGGTCGGCAAGATGCCCTTGATGATGTCCTGCAAAACTCACTGCGGCGTTCAAAATGCCTTGGTCGGTAATCAATCCTGATGCAGCGGCGGCTTGATAGGATTTAATCGCAACGGCTTCCATTTGTGCGCCTTGTCGGACAAGAGACAAGTCGTTTTCCAAGTTCCCAACGCTCGATGTCGGCGATGTCTCACACGATTGCATCAGCGTTGCACCGATTGCCGTTGCTGAAAGTCCAACAAGCGAGGTTGATTTCAAAAAATCTCGACGATTCATTGTAACAGACGTTTTGAGTTAAAAGAGAACGATGAGCAAAGTTCTGAATGTCCAATCGTCAGGGTCTAAACGGCGGTCGCCGTCGGTGCGTTGGTCGGAGTAAGTGGTACGCAGAAGCACATTACGAGAGAGTTTATAGCCAGCGGCAACCGAGAGCCGAGTTACACCTCTGTCCCAATACGTCCGCGCTTTTGTAATCGGGTCGTTAAAGGGCTCAAAGGCAATACGCTCGGCACGGAAGGCGAGATAACTGCCCGTAAAAAACGGCGGTTCGATTTTGAAATCTACATATCCGCCCAAGTTAGCGAGGTTGTATTCTTGCAATTTTGAACTGCCCGCATTGATGCGTGTGAATTGTCCGCCCGCAAACTTCGGCACATTCCACCGCGAATACATCACTTCGCCCGAAAGTTCAAACCACAAATAAGCGAAAATGAAATCTGTTCCGATGAGCAGTTGCTTGTATTGCTCGAGCGGATTGTTCTCTCTTGCGCGTGCGTTGATGGTATCCAGATTCATGAAACTGCCGTAGGAGACGGAAAATCCTTGTTGCCACCACATTGCCGGCTGAACGCCGATACGCCCGACCACAGCCGCATTGGCGAGGTTCGTGTTTGGAAGCGTGGAGGCGAGTGCGGCATTTGTGATTGCCACTTCAACATTCACGCGATTTGGAACAAGAATCCAATTAAACGATGCGCCCGTTACATATGCCCCGAAATACGCCGTTGTTACGCCCACATCGGAACTGCCGTCGTCATAAACACCAGTGTTGCCTGCAATTGGCCAGAACCCACGCCGCTCGGAGATGTTGATGAAGTAGCCATACATCAGTGGCGCGGCGGCAAAGAGATTTTGGCTAATGAGTTGCCTGCGCGCATACAAGCCAAACGGCGAAATCATGCGCCCTGCTGAAAGGCTGAAACGTTCGTTTGGCTCGTAGGTTACGGCGGCAAGCGTAATACGCGGCTGATTCAATCGTCCTGTTCCCCAAATGTCCAACTGCACGCGGCTGTTGAACGACCACTTTTCCGCTAACTCCGAAAAGAAGAAGAGGTTGAATTGATTGATGACCGCGTGCGGATAGCGGAACTCGTTGGGAATTTCATTGGTGATGAAGTTGGATTC
>Ga0272446_1001420_pt1 | contig 34779 bp, 27 predicted proteins | sample YNPCB0061_FD_194587 | JGI IMG/M metagenome (GOLD analysis project Ga0272446, IMG submission 194587) | Hot spring microbial mat communities from Yellowstone National Park, WY, United States - YNP-CB-006-1 | ecosystem: Environmental > Aquatic > Thermal springs > Hot (42-90C) > Sediment | place...
TGGCACTTCGGTTGATTTTCCTGCCGCTTCTCGCTATCGCCGCAAGGGCGTTGCCTTCGCACGGGAGCGATCGCTCATGGAATTTTGCAAACCGAGCTTCTTCCTCTTCTTCATTCCGGTGCTGCTGATCTACTGGCGGCTGCGGTCGCATGGCCTACGGATGGGCTGGTTGCTCGCTGCTAGTCTGCTGTACTACGGCCTGTTCAACCTGTGGTTTATCGTGCTGATGTTCGCCTCCACGGGCATCGACTTTGTCGTGGCTCGGCGTTTGCCGTCCTTGACGTGCCCCAACCGACGCTGGTGGCTGGTGGTCGCTTGCATCACGATCAATCTCTCCCTCTTGGCCACGTTCAAATACCTGCTGTTTGCTCTGCACTCGGTCCACTGGCTCGCGGGCTGGTTCGGCGTTGGCCTCGAAGTGCCCGGCTGGAGGCTGATCTTGCCTTTGGGCATCTCCTTCTACACCTTCGAGGCCATCAGCTATGTGGTCGATGTTTACCGTGGCCGTGTCCAGCCGTTTACTTCGCTGCGTGACTATCTGCTGTACATTCTGTTCTTTCCGCATCTTCTGGCCGGGCCGATCGTCCGCTCGCACGACTTCGGGCCGCAGCTGCAACGCCCCAAACGGTTCTCCTGGCTACGCTTCGAGGCCGGCGTGCAACTCTTTCTCCTGGGGGCGTTCAAAAAGGCCGTTCTGGCCGATTGGATGGCGACCATCGTGGACCCAGTCTTTCAAACCCCCGGCGACTACGCTAGCGCGGCGCTGTGGACCGCCAGCCTGGCCTACAGCGTGCAAATCTACGGCGACTTCAGCGGCTATTCCGACATGGCGATTGGCCTGGCTCACCTGCTGGGCTTCAAGCTGCCGGCCAACTTTCGCACGCCGTACCTGTCGGCGAGCATCAGTGAGTTTTGGCGGCGTTGGCACATTTCGCTCTCCAACTGGCTACGCGACTATCTGTACATCCCGCTGGGGGGAAGTCGGGGCAGCCTGCCTGCCACCTGCCGGAATCTGCTGCTGACCATGACCTTGGGCGGTTTGTGGCATGGGGCCAGTTGGACCTTTGTGCTTTGGGGCCTGTATCACGGTCTGCTGTTGGCGTTCGCCCGTGTGGTGCCCGTACCGGCCTGGGCCGTGGCCCGCTGGACGCGGCCGCTGTGGGTGGCTTTGACGTTTATGAGTGTGACCCTGGGCTGGGTGCTGTTCCGAGCCAGTAGCTTGGCCGATGCTGCTACCGTGTTGCGTGGCATGCTTTGGCCGACAACCGGTGCGCATCTGCCAACCCAACAAGCGGCGATGGTGCTGGCTGGACTGCTGGCCCTGTTCGTGGGTGGATTAATCGACGGCCGCAAGTTGGCTGCTCGACTGCCGATGCCCGTGGCGGCAGCCGGTCTGGCAGGCTTGGCGGCCGTGTATTTAGCACTGATTCCGCAACGGGCGAGCGGTTTTATCTATTTTCATTTTTAAGCCTTGGGGAGTGGGCATGCGTCGGGACAAAGCTCGTCCGCGTCGGGTCTTGCTGCTAGCGCTGGGGCTGTTCGTCACAAGTCAGTTGGCCCTAGGGCTATGGCTGGATCACGTCGCGCCCTTGTTCCGCTTTACCTCATTGCGGGCGGTGCTGGCACGGCTGGAGCGCGGCGGCATCCACCCCGAAATCGTGGTCCTGGGCAGCTCGCGTCTGGAGGGAGCCTTGCACGAGGGCGAAGCGGCTCGCCTGGGAGTACGGGGGTTGTTTAATGCCGCCCTTCCCGCAGGCGATCCCACGGCCCAAGAAGCGGTTCTCCAGAGCTTGATCGCCTCGGGCGTGCGACCACGTCGAGTCATTGTCGAAGTCTGCCCCGAGTTCTTCACCCGCACCAATTTCTGTGCCGGCTGGAATGCTCTGCGGCTGCACCGCTGGACCGACCTGCCTGTCCACCTCGACCAGATCGTCGCCACCCATCAGCTAGGCCGGGTACTCGCCGCTCGCTTCTTCCCTGTTTATGCCTATCGCGAGCTGTTCTGGCAAGAACTGCACGGCAGCGTAGGGCCTTGGCAGACGCGACGCTTGCCGTTGACCGACCCACCCCCTAGCCGCTGGCAGGAGCTGCCCCCGGAACCACTTGCCTTTTGCCAATCGCCCGAACAAGCCGCCGCCATCGTCGCCGGTGGACAGCATGCCGGCCGAGCCTGGCTACGGAATGATCGTCTCGAACCGCTCAACGTCGCCGCTCTGGAGCGGCTCATTGCCACGGCCCGCCAGCTTGGGGCCGAGGTCTGGCTGATGACGCCGCCTTTGTCTACGCCGCATCGACAGCAGTACACCGCCGCCATCGAGTCGGCCTATCAGGAATTACTAGCGGGCACCGGCTGCCGGCACCTCGACTGCCGCGACTGGATGGAAGATCAATATTTTGTCGATTCGCACCATCTACACCCGGAGGCGGGTCGATTGTTTACCTGGCGATGGTTGCGTGAGGTTTGGCGTCCGGCCGAGCAAAACCAACCCTAAACTCCGGCAGACCGTTTTGCCTCCACCTGAGTCAACTCGTGCGGCGATGCAGCAACACCGGCACCGGCGACGAACGCACCACGCGATCGGCCGTGCTGCCTAGCACAAGGCGGCTCAGACCGGTGCGGCCATGCGTTTCCATAGCGATGAAGCCAGCCTGGAGGCTTTTGGCTTCTTGGAGGATGGCCTGAGCGGGTTGGTCATGGACCACCACACGAGCCGTGACCCTCAGGCCGCGTTCTTGCCAGGGTCGAGCGAGATGTTCCAGATAAGCCCGAGCGTCGCTACGGATGCGATCCTGCAGCGCTTCGAGTTGTTGGCGTAGATGCACCGCTTCTTTGCGTGCTTCGGGCACATCTGGAGCCAAACCCTGCGGTCCCGTGTCCTGCACCACCCGCAGCAGCACCAGCTCGGCCTGGGGGAACAGCCCCACCAACTGCACGGCATGTTTCAGGACCGCCTCGCCCTCGGGACTGCCATCCAGGGCTACCAACGCCGGGCTGAGACTAGGGACGCTCTGCAGGTTGACTGCCCCTTCTTCGGGACGAATTAGCAGGACCGGCTTATTCACTCGACAAATCACTTCATCTGTTGTGCTGCCCAGCATGAACCGCTCAAATGCTCCTCGGCCATGTGTCACCATGACGACGAGGTCGGCCAGCGACTCGATGCGATCGACTAGAATCGCCCCCGCATCGCCGTGCGGCACCTCGGTTTCGACCTGAACCCCGCTTAGCTGGGCGGCCAAATGCTGCAAATAGGTTTGATAGCGCTGGGCCAGATCGGCCTCGATCTCCGCGGCACTGATGAACAAGCCTTCAACCGAGGTTTCTTCTAACGGCGTGGAGACCGTCACCAGCCGCAACGTCGCTCCGGACTGTCGGGCGAGGGTGGCAGCATAAGGCAAGGCATGTTCGGCAAACGGTGAACCATCCAAAGGAACCAGAATGTTTTGATACATGGTCGGCCCTCCTGACCTGGTCATTCTATGATCTACTTGCTCGCTTGAAAGACGGCGACCAACTTTCGACCCAGAAGTGCAACACATCCGTGCGACACACACGAGTGCGAAACATCTAAGTGTGGCCTTGGGCCACTCCCACGAACACTTCCTCGGCTCCGGGGTTTTTCGCCCTACCGTTCCTATAATTGCTAGTAGCGAGAGACCAAGAGAGAGGCTGGTCCCGGAGATTGTGCCTCAGGGTGGTTCCAACGAAAGAGTGCCTTGCATGGATCGTGTGTTGCTACTTCGTCTGTTTGTGCCTGTGTTGCTTTTGGGTCTAGTCCTGGGCTGTGGCTCACGCTCATCGGAGGACGACAACGAGCCGATCGTGCCCAAACGCACCAGCAAAGGCAAAACCGACGGACCAAAATCCGCCATGGTAGCCCTCAAGGGCAGCAGCTACGACGGAGTGATCCGCGGCAAGGTGCAGTGGGTGGGCGAGCGCCCCGATCTGGAGGCCCTAACCAAGGAATTGCTCGATTCCATCAAGCAGGACCGCGACTATTGCCTCAAAGGCAAGGAATATGAAACAACTCAGCAAGCCTATCGTGTCGGCAAGAATGGCGGTCTAGGCAATGTTTTTGTGTGGATTGAACCAGCCGAGCCGAATCAATACTTCGAGATTCCTGAGGAGCAGCTCCGGGCGGTGGCCAACTCGGAGGTGACCATCAACCAGCCGCATTGTGCCTTTCTACCACACGCCGTCAACGTCTTTTTGTTCCACATCCAGGACGGCAAAGAGCAGCCCACGGGCCAAAAGCTACGAGTGAACAACGACGCCCTGATCCCTCACAATGCCAAAATCACCGGCACACGCAACCCCGAATCCAACGACCAAATTCCCTCGGGCGGCAAAATTTACCGCGTGCTGCGGCCAGAATCCGAGGTCATCACCATCAGCTGCGGGGTGCATCCGTGGATGCGGGGCTACATCCGTTCCCATGCTCATCCGTATGCGGCTGTGTCCCGTGTCGGCATGAATGCCGAGAAAGCAATCTATGAAGATGCCGATGCGGCGGATTTTGGCACCTATGAGATTCGTAACATTCCGGTAGGGGTGAAGGTCAAATTCAAAGCCTGGCACGAGGCATTAGGCCTGCTCAAGGAAGTGGAGCTAATCACTGCCAAGGAACAAACCATCGACATCGCAGCACAAAAACGCTGACCGGGTTGCTCACGGGTAGAAATCGCCCACAGGCAAAGCGAGCCTGGGCTTCAATCGTAAATCCCAGCAGTGAAATCAGCCAAGGGGTCCGCAGGTGCTGGGGTAGGCTCGCTGCTGCTTGCCGCGGTCTCTCCCGCGACAACGTCGGCTGCTCGGGCCATTTGGATCACCTCGTCGGTGCTGGTGGGATCGACGGCACGACAACTGGCAGTCAGGCGGTCGCTCAACTCACGTAATTCGGCCTGCCAGTCCTCGGCCTGTAGGCCCGTGGGCACCACTTGAGCAAACTCGCCACAAAGTAAAATCAGCCGTAACAGATGACGAAAGATGATGCCTTCTTGTTTGGCCAAGTCACGGGCACGAATGAACAAATTAAAGTTGCCGGCATAACCGCGGAGCAATTCGCCCGCGGCCCACACCGGCGCGGTGGTCAGATCGCCCGCGTCGGGCCACAGGGCATCGTAATACAGCCGCAGTTTATCCGCGAGACTAGGGGGCCGCTCACGCCAGCCCTCGTCGCTGTCGTCCTCGTCGTCGTCCTCGCCCGGCGGCAGCGGGGCCGCTATCAGGCCGCGTGCGATCAACTCCGGGTCCAGCTTGGTCGTCTCTAGCGGCCCGGGGGGCAACTGATCCGGCCAGGGAGGCCGCACCGCACGCAACAGCGGCCGAGGAATTTCCAGCACGCTCTCCAACGCTTGCAGGCGTTCATCGGCGTTGGCCAAGCCAAGCAACTCGAGCAGATAGGCACCATAGAGCGGATGAATGCTGCGGAAAACCAACAGCGTGTCCAGGGCCGGCGTCGGCACGGCCAACTCAGCGCGGTAGCTGGCCAACGCCGGGTCCCCCTGGGGCGGTGGCGTCGGCTGCAGCGTCACGAACCCCTTGTCCGCCAACGTTCGCAGCATCATTTCCAGTTGCCGCTCGCTCGCACGGATACGGGGCTCGTCCAGCAAACGTTTGCCAATAAAGGTGCGAACCCGGCTGACCTCGGGCGAGATTTTCAGCAGATACGCCAGCAGCCGCCAGGGCAAAGGCCCTTTGCTGTAGAGCTTCCCTGGGGGAGCTGCCTGCAACTGTTTGAACTGCCCCTCGGTCCAGTAGACGATCTTTTCACTCTTGACGGGTTTCTTTTTCTTGAGTGCCTTTTTGGCTTTGATCAGATTCGGATCCTTGGTGTTTTCTGGTATCTGATCATATTTTTCTTGCCATCGCAACAAACGCACGTCATCTTCGTGAGCCATGGCAAAAACAAACCCTTGATCATCAAACTGAGGTCGTCCGGCTCGGCCGAATATCTGCTGCGCGGTGGAAGGATCGACGAGTTTTTCCTTGCCGCGTGGCCCCTTGACGAGGGTGGTCAAAACCACTGAACGGGCCGGTAAATTGATGCCCGCTGCCAGCGTTTCCGTGCAAACGCACACCGAGAGCAGCTTGCGTTCAAAAAGCGACTCGACGACGCGGCGATATTTTCCCAGCATGCCCGCATGATGCACGCCGACCCCCCGACGCAGCATTTGCTTAAGCTTCGGCCCGACCCCCTCGGTCCACTGCAGCTTGTCCACCTCGTCGTTGAGCGGGCCTCGCACCCCAGGCGGCAGCACGTCTAGCCCCTTGAGCATCTCCGCCACGCTCCAGCATTCCTCGCGATTGAAACAAAACACCAACGCCGGTATGTACCGCCCTTGGCCCTCGCCCTTGGCCATTTTCACAATCTGGTCACCCAAGAATTCATCCTGGATCCAGCGAAACGTGAGCGGAACTTTGCGCTCGGTGCTTTGAACTAGTTCTAATCTCCTTTGATGGCTGCGCTGCAGCCACGAGAGAAACTCGCCCGCGTTGCCCACCGTCGCCGACAGCAACAGCAGCCGAACATGAGGCGGCAGCAAGCCCAGGGCGAGTTCCCAAACGATGCCGCGCTGCGGATCAGCGAAATTGTGGAATTCATCCATGACCACAGCGGAGACCTGCGAGAAATCAAAGGTTTCCCCATTGGCATCGGGTCCACCGGCATGAAGCAGGCGATTGAGTAAAATCTCGGCAACCACAATCAGAAGGCGCGCGTTGGGGTTGACCCGGCGGTTGCCCGTGACCAGCCCGACATCGGCGGCGGAGAAGCCCCAACGGACAGCGGCCTGCTGCATCTCGGTGAATTTTTGCTCGGTCAGGGCGATGAGCGGCGTGGTGTAATACGCCTGGGTATTGGTATGCAACGCCTCGAAGAGAGCGGCCTGGGCGATGAGCGTTTTGCCGGTGCCTGTCGGCGCGCAGACCAGCACGCCGTTCTCGCTGGTGAACCACGCTAGCAATGCCTCTTCCTGCACGGGATAGGGCGGGTAAGGCAACTGGGCGAGATACATCTCGGCGAGTTCGTCCCGAGTGGGCATGCCAACTCCTTCCGTCGCGGGGCTGACATTCAATGTACGTTTGCCTCCAGCCTGGGAGTAGCATCCTGCCTGCGTGGCTCCGCGTCAAATCGCGAGGGCTTGGCGAACGCGAGAGCATCAGCCGTTGCCGCGAGCCGCAGCCCCGCTTCAACGCGCCAAATAGCCGCCATCCACCGTGAGCGATTGGCCGGTGATGTAACTGCCGGCCTCACTGGCAAGCAGGAGTACCGGGCCGACAAGTTCCTTGGGGTCGCCCCAGCGGCCCAGGGCCGTGCGGTCGGCAAATCCTTTTTTCTCGGCGTCCGACAGCACCGACATCGGCAGATCGGTAAGGAACGGCCCGGGGGAGAGGCAATTGACCGTGATACCGAACGGCCCAAGGTCCAGAGCGCTGGCACGGGCCAACCCCAGCAAGGCCGACTTGGTGGCACTGTAGCTGTTGCGGCGTTCTTTGGAGACGAAGCCCATGATGGAAGAGATGTGGACGATGCGACCCCAGCGGCGTTTTTTCATGTCGGGAACAAGGGCGCGGGTCAGAGCCATGATGGAGGACAGGTTCAACTCCAGCACCTGATCCCAGGCTTGGTCAGTGATTTCATCAATCGCTTGGGGGATGTTGGAGCCGGCGTTGTTGATGAGGATGTCCACCCGGCCAAAGGCCGCCAGGGCGTCGGCGGCAAGCTGGTCCGCCTGGGCACGCTGGGAAAGATCGGCCACGAAGTAACGACCCTGGCGACCGGTGCCAGCGAGAATCTCCTCGAGTGCGGGTCGAAGTTCGGCCTCGGTACGGCTAGCGATCACGATGTTGGCCCCGGCTTGGGCCAAGCCGCGGGCCATGGCTTTGCCTAAGCCCTTGCTCCCGCCGGTAATGAGTGCGACCCGTCCGCTGAGGTCAAAGGGATTCATGGCCAACTCTCCCCTGTGATGCTGAATTCTTTCCACCTAATGTACTGCTCTGGTTTTTGCTCGACGAGCCAGCTATGAGACGAAGCCTTGCCGCCGTGGATCAAGGGCGGAGCCGTGCAGGGAGGCAGAGCCATGAACCGATTCGTCTGGGGGGCAATGGTAGCGGCGTTTGCGTTGGCCTGGGTGTTGGCCCAGGCTGCCATCGGGACTAAGCTGCGTTGGCCAGAGCCGGGCCAGAGTTTTACCTATCGCGTGCGTCACAGCACTCAGCAGAGCTTCACCCAGGGCGAAACCACCGGCAAATTTACCAGCGAGCTAGATCTGCTGCGTGTGTGGAAAGTAACCGCTGTGGATAAGAACGGGACCGCGACTTTGGAGATGTCCATCCGCAAGATGCAAATGAAGCGTGTTAATAATGATGCTTTGCCCTGGGTGTTTGATTCTGAGAATCTCGAAAAAAGCACCCCCGAGATGCGTTCTTTGAATTCTCATCTGAATAAAGTTTTGGCCACTGTCAAGGTCGATTCCCTTGGTCAACCGGTGGCGATTGAGAACACACCCGGAGGCGGCAACCCCTTCGAGCATGAGCTTCCCTTCTTGGGGATATTGCCCACGGTGGAGTTGCGGCCGGGGCTGAAATGGGAGAGGCCGTTTACCCTGACGCTGCAACCGCCGTTGGGCACGGGAGAGAAGTACGACGCGGTGCAACGCTTCGAGTGCAAGAGCGTCGAGAAAGGTAGGGCCGTGGTCACCCTGACAACCCAGCTCAAGGAGAAGCCCGCGGCGGCCGCCGACCTGATTCCCTTGTGGCAGATGCTGCCCTCGGGGGAATTGGTTTGGGATTTGCAGGCCGGTCAACTCGAACGCGGCGAATTGCGGGTCAAGGAATCGCTGAAGACGGCCGACGGCAACCTCAGCACATTTGAGAGCGTGAAGAGAATAGAACGGATGAAGTGAGAGGAAGGGAAAAGCAAGCGAGTCGGAGGAGATTTCGCTGCCTACAGCGCAGGAGGAGGGGGTTGACAGCTCGCCGGGGAGGAATTAAAATTTGGATGTTGAGACTGCGTCTCAGACTTACTCCCACCGAGTTTGGAAAGGCGTCCTCCCCTATGCACGCCCCCTCTTCACGCGATTGCTCTGCTTGCCCGCCCCGCATGATCTGCCATTGCTTGCAGGTCACCGAAGAAACCCTTGTCCAAGCCATCGACACTCTCGGCCTGACCACCCTCAAGGAGATCCGTTCTTGCACTGGGGCAGGTGACGGCTGCAATGCCTGCCATCGCCGCCTGCTCAAATACCTCGAACGCCGTTCCTCCGTGGCCGTTGTCTCCGCCTCGGGTACGGGCCAATAAACCCACTGCACCTTAAAGCCGGCGACCGGCCTAAGGTGAGCGACTGGCTCCTCCTCATTCCAGCGCAAGCCGCTCATCGAAACCGTGCATGCGGTTGAAGTTTTGCACCGCCACCCCCGAGGCTCCACGGATCAGATTATCCTCCGCTGCCAGGATCAGCACTCGGCCTCGCACCACTCGCACATGCAGATCGAGATAGTTGGTGCCCACGGTGTATTTGGTAGCCGGCAGGTGATCGACGACGCGGACAAACGGGGCGTTGGCGTAGTAGCTACGGTAGACCGCCCGCAGCGCCTCCTCTTCGACCGGGCGTAGCGGCGTGGCATAGACGGTGGCAAAGATCCCCCGGTCCATGGGAATCAAGTGCGGCGTGAAAATCACCTCCACCGGCTCGCCGGCGACATCGGCCAAGGCTTGCTCGATCTCCGGCGTGTGGCGATGATTGCCCACCGCATAGGCCGAGACACTTTCGTTGCACTCCGGGAACAAGGTGGTGAGCTTGGGGGTGCGGCCGGCCCCGGAGACGCCCGATTTGGCATCGACGATAATGCCGCGCGGCTCGATCGCTTTTCCGGCCAGCAGCGGTGCCAACCCCAAAATTGCCGTCTGCGGATAACAGCCGGGATTGGCCACCAATTGCGCCGTGGGCAACTCCTCGCCATACAGTTCGGGCAGGCCATAGACCGCCTGGGCTAAATGGGCTAAATCGCTGTGGCTGGCTCCGTACCACTGAGCATAGGTATTAGGGTCGCGTAAGCGGTAGTCGGCACTGAGGTCGATCACGCGCAGCCCGCGTTCCAGCAAGCGTGGCAGCGTGGCCATGCTGGCCCCGTGGGGCAGGCAGCTGAAGACACACGAGACGCCCCGCGCAATCAAGCGATCGACATCTAACTGTTCTAAACGCAGGTCGAGCCGTCCGCTCAGGATCGGATGCACCTCGGCCAAGAGCGGCGTGCCCTCCTGACGGGACGTGACCGCCGCGATGCGGACCTGCGGATGACGCAGCAGCAGCTTGATCAACTCCAAAGCGGTGTACCCGCTGCCTCCTAAAATCGCCACCCGGATCGCATTCATCGCCCCTTCTCCGCGATCTGGCCGGTTCATCGCCCCTTCTCCGCGATCTGGCCGGTGATATGGCCAGCCACCCCTTAGCCATCTATTCTAGCACGTATGATACCAACCATCCTGGAAGCGGCCGCACGCCTGCGGCAAAGAGAATATTCGGCAACGCAATTACTCGAGGAATGCCTAAGCCACCTCGATCGACATGAGCCGCGAGTGCGAGCCTGGGCGTATGTGGACCGCGAAGGTGCATATGAACAGGCTCGTCGGGCCGATGCCGAGCTGCGCCGGGGGCTGGATCGCGGCCCGCTGCACGGCATACCTGTGGGCATTAAGGACATCATCGACGTGTTCGATTGGCCCACGGGGTGTGGTTCGCGACGCTGGGCAGCTTCGTATGCTCGGCAGGATGCCCCGGTGGTGGAGCGGCTGCGGCGGGCTGGTGTGGTGCTGCTGGGCAAAACGGTGACCACGCAATATGCCAGCTTTGATCCGCCGCCCACGCGCAACCCGTGGAATCTCAATCGCACGCCGGGCGGTTCCTCGAGCGGTTCGGCCGCTGCCGTGGCCGCGGGCATGTGCCTAGCTAGCCTAGGAACGCAAACGGGCGGCTCCATCACCCGACCAGCCACCTACTGCGGCCTGGCCGCCTTCAAACCCAGCTATGGCGCGACCAGCCTAGCGGGCGTCTTACCCTTGGCTCCCTCGATGGATCATGTTGGACCGATGGCTCGCAGCGTGGCCGAGGTCGCCCTGGTGATGCAAACGATCGACCAAAGCCAGCGAGTGCTGGTGGTGCTACCCGAGCAACCGCCCCGCCTGGCCCGGGTTCGCGGTCTGTTTGACCGCTTAGCCCACCCGGCGGTGACGGCCATGATGGATCGCGTCTGTGATGAGTGGCGGGCGGCCGGGGCACGCCTGGAAGAGTGGCAGCTGCCGCCGGGCTTTGACGAGTTGCCCGAGTTGCAGCGACTGGTCATGGCCGTTGAGGCAGCGGCATATCATGAGCCGCGTTATCGACGTTACCCCGAAGATTACGAGCCAAACATCACTCGCTTGTTGGAAGAGGGGCTAGCCTGTCCGGCATCGCACTATGCCCGAGCCAAGGAGTTGCAGGCGCAATGGCGGCAGCAGATGCGGCAGATGCCGTTGCTGGTGTGCCCGGCGGTGACGGGACCGGCCCCCGAGGCGAGCACGACGGGTGATCCATCCTTCAACGCGCCGTGGAGCTATTTGGGGTTTCCAACCGCCTCGTTAGCCACCGCCTTGGTCGAGGGGTTACCGATCGGCGTGCAAGTGGTCGGTCCGGCGGGGCGTGATCGGGCGGTGCTCAAAGCGGCCCAGTGGTGTGAGCAATGTTTGGATGTGTCGCTAGGCATGCCAGGCGGCTTGAGCTAGCGTTGGGTGCGACGCGGCGGATCAGGCAGACTCGGCGGGCACTCCAGATGGCGTTGCCAGCGTGCATCATCGCGCTGGGGAAAATCGCTGCGGAAATGCACGCCGCGCGATTCCTCGCGTTCGCGGGCCGCCCAGATCATCAGCCGGGCAGCAGTGAGCATGTTTTGCAATTCCCAGCCAGCCCGATGCTGAAATTCACGACTCAACACATAACCACACCAAAAAGCCACCTGTTTCTCGGCCTCACGCAAGCCGGCCGCATCGCGCTCCACCCCGACTCGCCGCATCATCAGGCCGCGTAGCGACGCGGTCAGGTCGGCCACATCCAGGGGTCCATCGGTCTCGGGAGTGAAATCGGTTTCGATTCGTGGCACGCTAAAGGAGTCGGGCATAGCCTGGGCCTCCTCGCTGGCCAGACGCGCACAGACCGCGCCGTACACTAGCCCCTCCAGCAGGCTGTTGCTCGCCAGGCGATTGGCCCCGTGCAAGCCGCTGCTGGCCACTTCGCCCGCCGCCCACAAGCCCGGCAGGCTAGTGCGGCCCTGGACATCGACCTTGACGCCACCGATCATGTAGTGGGCTCCGGGCCGCACGGGGATCGGGTCACGGGTGATGTCCAGATCAAACTCGCGGCAGACGCGATCGATGCCGGGCAGATGGCTACGCACCAGCTGCGGATCGAGATGCGACAGGTCCAGGTAGACGTTGGGATGTTGCGTGCGGGCCATCGTCCGCATGATCGCCTGCGAGACGACATCGCGTGTGGCTAGTTCAGCCCGCGGGTCGATCTCGGGCATAAAGCGATGGCCGTTGACATCGCGCAGGTAGGCCCCTAAACCACGGGCCGCCTCGGTGATGAGGAAGCGGCTGGAACCGGCTACATACAGCACGGTGGGATGAAATTGCATAAACTCCATGTCGCGCAGGACCGCCCCCGCTCGGTAGGCAGCCGCCATGCCGTCGGCGGTAGCGACGGGGGGGTTGGTGGTTTCGCGGTAGATCATGCCCGCGCCGCCGCTGGCCAAGATGGTTTGCTTGGCCCAGATAAGCAAGCGTTCACGCGTGTGGCGTTGGACGCAGGCTCCGACACAGCGGTTGCCCTCTTGAGGTGGCAAGGTGAGCAGATCCAGCGTAAAGGTGCGATCCCAGATGGTGACATTCGACGCCCGCCGTGCTGCCGCGATGATGGCCCGCATGACCTCGGCCCCGGTCGCATCGCCCAGGGCATGCACGATGCGTTTGGTGCTGTGGCCGCCTTCCATGCCCAGATCGTCGTCGAAGCGTGCGCCATAGCGGATGAGATCATCGACGGCTTGGCTGGCTTCACGTACGACCATCTCGACCACTTGGCGATCGCAAAGCCCGGCCCCGGCCGTGAGCGTGTCGGCAATGTGATCCTCATAGCGGTCCTCTGGGTCGCGCACCGCCGCGATGCCGCCCTGGGCATAGGCGCTGTTGCTTTCGCGTAGTTTGTCTTTGGTCACCACTAAGACGCGCAGTTGCGGCGGCACACACAGGGCCGCTCGCAGGCCGGCGATGCCGCCACCGATGATGAGGATGTCAGTAAACAGATGCTGCGTCTGTTTGGGGCCAAAGCGAACGAGATAGCGTTTGGGAAAGCTCATGCGACCGATCCTGCAACCCATCCAGGGGCGTGACTGCTTCTATGGTAGGTTGCTATCCTAATCCCGTCGCCGTCGCTTGCAGGGTTTTTCCTACTATGGCCGATTCGCGTCATTCGCTCGATCCGATCTTCAAGCCGCGCTCCGTGGCCGTGCTGGGAGCCAGTGCCACACCGGGTAGCGTGGGCGCGATTTTGATGCGCAACCTGCTGCTGAATCCGTTCGGCGGCGTGGTTTATCCCGTCAACCCGAAGCGGCACGCGGTGCAGGGGGTGCGGTGTTATCCCGACCTGGCCAGCCTGCCCGAGGTACCCGAGTTAGCCCTTATTGCCACCCCTGCTGCCACGGTGCCCGAGTTGGTCGCCCAATGTGCCGAGCGGGGGGTGGCGGCGGGCATCATCATCTCGGCAGGCTTTAGCGAACTAGGGCCCCAGGGTCGGGCGCTGGAACAGCAGCTCCGGGCCGCACGCGGCAAGATGCGTCTGGTCGGCCCCAACTGCTTGGGCGTGATCCATCCGCCGAGCAACCTCAATGCCAGTTTCGCGGCGTCGATGGCTCGGCCGGGCAAGGTGGCGCTGTTGAGCCAATCTGGGGCCATCTGCACCAGCATCCTCGATTGGGCCAATCAAAAACATCTGGGCTTCTCCTCGTTTGTGAGCGTGGGGGCCATGGTCGATGTCGATTTCGCCGACCTGATTGATTATTTTGCCGACGACCCGCACACCAGTAGCATCATCTTGTACATGGAATCGATCGGCGACGTGCGGAAGTTTCTCTCCGCGACCCGTAGTGCGGCCCGCACCAAGCAAGTGATCGTGGTCAAGAGCGGCCGACACGAGGCCGGGGCCAAAGCGGCAGCGTCGCACACGGGAGCCTTGGCCGGGGCCGATGCAGTCTTTGAGGCAGCGTTTCGCCGGGCGGGTTGCCTGCGGGTGACGACGATTCCTGATCTGTTTAATATGTCGGAAATTCTCTCGACCCAGCCCGCGCCGCGAGGCCCGGCCTTAGCGATTCTCACCAACGCCGGCGGGCCGGGCGTCATGGCCACCGACGAACTGATGACGCTCGGCGGGGTGTTGGCTCCGCTGTCCGAGACGACCTTGGCCACGCTCAACGCGGCCCTGCCGCCGTACTGGAGCCATGCCAACCCCATTGATTTGCTAGGCGATGCCACCGGGCAGCGTTATGCCGTGGCCGTCGAGGCGTGTCTGGCCGACGAAGGCATCGAGGGCGTGCTGGTGCTGTTGACGCCCCAGGCCATGACCGACCCGACCGAGGTAGCACAGCGGCTAGCGCGTTTGACCCCGACGCACAAGCCGCTGTTGGCCTGCTGGCTGGGCGGTAGTCTAGTGCGCGAAGGACGCGACTTGCTCAGCCGGGCCGGCATCTCGACCTTCGACTCGCCCGAGGCGGCCATTCGCGCCTTTTTGCACATGGTGCAGTATCGACGCAATCAGGAGTTGCTCTACGAAGCACCAGCAGCCTTCCCCGAAGATTGGCAACCCGACCTAGCCGCGGCCCGAGCGCTGCTCGATTCGTTACGCGCGGCGGGGCGTAGCCTGCTCGACGAGGTGGAGGCCAAGGCACTCTTGCGGGCCTACGGCTTGCCGGTGGTGCCTACCCATGCGGCCGCCTCGGCCGACGAGGCGGTGCAACAGGCCGAGACACTGGGCTATCCGGTGGTGCTGAAACTGCTGTCGCGGACCATCACACACAAAAGCGATGTCGGCGGGGTGCGGCTGAATCTGGCCAACGAAGCCGCCGTTCGCGAGGCGTTTGCCGCCATCCGCGACAGCGTCACGCAGGCGGTCGGGGCGTCGGCGTTTCAGGGCGTCAGCGTGCAGCCGATGATCCGCGACAAGGGCTACGAGTTGATCGTGGGCAGCTCGCTGGATGTGCAGTTTGGGCCGGTGATTCTCTTCGGGGCGGGCGGCGTGCTGGTCGAGTTGCTGCACGATAGCGCTTTGGCCCTGCCGCCCCTGAATCGTTCGCTGGCCCGGCGGCTGATGGAACGCACCCGCATCTATCAAATCTTGCAGGGCGTGCGGGGCCAGGCGGGCGTCGATCTGGCCGCCCTGGAAACCTTGCTGGTGCGCTTCAGCCAATTGTTGTGCGATTGCCAAGAGATCGCCGAGGTCGATCTCAACCCGGTGCTGGCCACGCCGGCGGGGCTGTTTGTCTTGGATGCTCGCGTCTTGCTCACCCTGAGCGGACCACGGCCACGCTTGGCCATTACTCCCTACCCCAACCAGTACATCGCCCCATTTACCTTGCGTGATGGCACCAAGGTGACGGTGCGGCCGATCCGGCCCGAGGATGAATCGCTCTTGATCGAGATGCACGCTCGGCACAGCGAGCATACCATCCGCATGCGTTTCTTCAGTCTGGTCAAGACCCTCACCCGCGATAGCCTCATTCGGCTGTGTCATCTGGACTATGATCGTGAGATGGCTCTGATCGCCGTGGAGGCGACCGAGCAGGGGCCACGCTGCCTGGGGGTATCGCGCTACTATCTCGATCCTGAGACGGGCATCGCGGAATTTGCTGTCGTGGTCGGCGATGCCCACCAACGCCAGGGACTGGGCCGCCATCTGCTCAGCCGACTCATCGACCTTGCCCGCGAACGCGGCGTGCGGCGGCTAGAAGGGCAGGCGTTGGCCGAGAATGCCCCGATGCTAGCGTTGACGGCGTCGTTGGGCTTCGTGGTGCAGCAGCCCGCGGGAGTCGAGGTGGTGCGTGTGGTGCGGGATTTGGCAGCACCGGCCTAGAACCTTCTCGCTAGAAAGTGAGGCAAATCAGGCATTTTCCGGCGACTCTGCGGATTCTGTCGCCTTCTGCACTCTTCATTTTTTCGAGAAAATCGGTTTTGCCGGCACCGCATTCGCGCCGGTTCTAAGCTTTGTATCAGCCAGAGCGTTTTCGCTGTTTTTGCTCAAGGCAAGCAGCGTAGCGGATCCATCGCCACGAGAACTGCCCTGGCTGTCCTAGCCGGTACGCTTCGGACGGGGTCATCCAGCTTCTGAAGACACACCCAGCGAGCCGGCCTAGTGGGGGAAATCGGCAGGATGCCACGGCTCACGCAGCAAGCGTGGTCGCGGGGAAATTGCTATGTTTGATCTGATCGAATGGCTCCTGGCCTGCTGGCGGGAGTCGTTGTCTGCTCACTCTTGCGCCCCAACAGCTCGTCGGCCTCGGCTGGGGTTAGAAACCCTGGAAGATCGCAGTGTTCCTTCGGTGTTGCCCGTGGGGGCGGCTATCGGGCATGGCCCCGGCTGCCCCTGCTGCATGACCTGTGGCTGTTCGAGCGTGACGCCCTCGGCCGATTATCGCTTCGGCGGCACCAACAGCAGCAGCAGCGTTGGGGCGTTCAAATGGCCACAATCAGCCCTGGGGCAGCCCGTCACCATCACCTACAGCTACAGTAATCTGCTCGATGGTCGGATGAACAACCTGCCGCCGGCCACCATCCGCAGCATCATCGAAGAAGCCTTGGGACGCTGGGCAGCGGTAGCGCCGTTGCGTTTTAACGAAGTTCCCGATCGCGGCCCGACTCCCTCCACCACTGATTACAACGGCTCGGGGCTGCCCATGATGCGTTTCGGCCATTTGGCCATCGACGGTCCCAACAACATCCTGGCCTATGCCTACTATCCGGGGCTCAACGGGCTGTCGGGCGATGTGTTTTTTGACCGAGCCGAACGCTGGGCTCTCTCTCCCTCGGGGGGTATTGATCTATTAGAAGTGGCCATTCATGAAATTGGCCATGCCCTGGGGCTGGCTCATGAGCCGATGCCGGAAAACGGCGGGCGAGCGGCGATCATGAACCCCATCTACGTCGGGCGGTTCAATGGGCCGGGCAGCAGCTTTTTGTTGCCCGATGATGTGGCCGGCATTCGCGCGCTGTATGGTACGGGGGTCGGGTGGGTCCGGCCGCTGCTACCGAGTCAGCCGCAGCCCGGACCGATGCCACCGGACGATGGCCGCCCAGCTCCCGTCCCACCGCCGGACCCCGCTTTTGCCATTCAGGGCAACACCTTGTTGGTGCTGGGCACCTCGGGCAACGACACCTTCCGCTTCGTGGCCGATACGCTGGCTCCCACCATTGAGATCAACGGTCGGGCCTTTGCCGGCAGCTTGGCCGGTATCGACACCATTCGCTTTGATGGCCGGGGCGGAGCCGACACGATCACCCTGGTAGGCAGCAGGGCCAGCGAGACGTTTACGCTGACGCCTGGCTCGGCCAGTGTGATCGGCGGCCAATACCGTGTCGAGGCGGTCGCGATGCGAACCATCACGGCCGTAGGTGGTCCGGGCGATGCGCTGGTTGTCAGAGGCACCACAGCCGACGAGACGTTCACGGCTCGGCCGACGACGGTTTCGCTGGTCAGCGCTGGCCGCACCGTGACCGCCACGGGTTTTGGGCAGGTGACGTTGGAGAGCGGCGGCGGGACCGACACGGCCCAGCTGTACGATTCGCCCGGCGACGACACGCTCCAGGCCACGCCGACGCAGACGATTCTCAGCGGCAGCAGCTACCGCATCACGGCGAACTTTTTTGCCCGCGTGGAGGTGTATGCCTCGACGGGCAATGATGTAGCCACGCTTAACGGATCAACAGGCGAGGATACTTTTTTAGGTCGACCCCTGGTGTCGTGGCTGAGTGGTCCCGGCTTTTTCGTGCGGGTGCATCGCTTCGATTGGGTGACGGCCAACACGCTTGCGGGCAACGATCGAGCCTTGTTTTACGATGGTCCGGGGAATGATTCGTTGCTGGCGCGGCCGGGCTATGCGCGGCTGAGTGGTCCGGGGTATTGGACGGAGGTGACCGGGGTGGCCCGGGTCGAGGCCTACGCTCAAGCCGGCGGTCACGACACCGCGCATCTCATCGGCTCTAGCGCTGACGAGGTATTTATCAGTTTGCCGGGCGTGTCCTCTTTTCGCGGGCCGGGCTACGTCCATGTGGTGCAGGGCTTCCGCACCGTGCGAGCCGATGGCAACGGCGGCACCGACCGGGCCCAGATCACGGGAGCGGCCCACGGCGTGGACAGCGTGAGCGGTTCGGGTTCCACTGGGGTTCTGAGCCGACCTGGCGAGGCAGTCGTCTTCTCCCGCTTTTCCAGCGTGACCCTCAATGGTTCCACGGGCATCAATCGCCGGCAACACGGTCCGTTTGCCTTTCAGGTGATCTGGCTGGGGATGTGGTGGTAACGGCAATGCCCTAGGCGAGGTTGAGCGCATCCGCATGCCCGGAGTTGCCGCTCCGTACCCGTCGGACACGAAGGTCGTTCGCCGGGCAGATGCTAAGGTAGTTCGACGGTCTCACCCCCAGCACGCGTGGCCAGGTCGGGCAGGAGGTCGGCGGCGGAATAGGGCAGGAACCGCACGGACCCATCGGCGAAGAGGAAATTGGCCCCCTGCATGTGCAGCGACCAGAAGTGGAAACCATCGCAGGGGTCGTCGATTTTTCCCTTGGAGAAGCGATAGAGTTTGTTCTGCGGGCAAGTGAAGAACATATCGGGATGATTGGCGTGACTGGTGGCCGAGAGGACGGAGTTGGGATCGCCCACCCAGATACGCTTGTCTCGACCCCAGCCGGCATACCACCAGCCGTGCCTATTCTCCGCCATCGGCGGTCGTTCACCAACCATCAGCGTGTTACTCGTGCCATCGGTAATGGAGTCAAAGTGAATTGCCGAATCGGTGAAGAGGCAACCAGAACCAGGATCGAATTCGTATGTATAGTCTCCCCATACGCCAAGGTACGATGTCATGCCCATTTTGCTGCCGTTGTAGTCGAGGGGTTGACCCGAGCGCGGATCGGCCGGGCACTCAAATACCTTGACGGATTGGGAACGGATCGCCTCATGAGCGTCGGAGCCGAAGTCGTTGGATTGCTTATATGCTTCAATGGCCGACCGATAAAGGCTCTCCTGTTCGACCTGGGGCAGGATCTGTGTCAGCCAAGTCATGTAGAGTTGCGGACTCTTCCCGTCTTTGTAGTTGCATCCCGACGGTAGGTGCCGATGGGTGTCGTGGTAGGTATGCAACGCGGTGCCGATCTGCTTCATCTTGTTCTGGCACGACATTCGCGTGGCCGCGTTTCGCACCTGCTGCACAGCGGGGATCAGTAGGCCGATCAGTACCGCGATGATGGCGATGACCACGATCAATTCCACGAGGGTGAAGGCACGTCGGCTGGCGGACATGAGGAAACCTCCGGTTCGGCGAGAAAGGCACCCAGTAGACTGGCGACACCACAACCCACGGCGATCGTCACGCTGACGGCTCCGATCTCCAGCGATTCACCCGAGCCGTAGCAACCACACGAGATTTTCAACCCCTGCGCCAGCACGGCCAACTGAGCCCCGGCAAAGACCGCGAACAGACTTGCCGTAAGGACGAATGCCGGCCGTTTCCAGATACCCAGGAACAATACCAGCCCGAGCAGCAACTCGGCATGGGGCAGCACAAATGCCGCTATCTGCCCCGTGAACGAATCGGTAAGGTTGTACGCGTAGATGGACGAGAGAAAATAGTAGGGATTGCCCAGGTGGGCGATTGCGCTGCGCCACAGCAGGAACGTCAAGCCAATCGCCAGCAGACGCTCGATCGACCAGCGAACGCTGGACCACTCAACGCGCATTGGCCACCTCCTGGGTAAACCAGTCGTTGACGCCGCCTTTGTAGACGTAGACTTTAGAATGGCCGCGCAGAATCAGATCGGAGGCGACGGTGGCCGCCCAGGTGCAACCACTGCTTTGGCAGTAGACGATCACCGGACGTTCGGCGGGAAGCCGCGCGAACAGACGATTCCGCTCGCTGAGGCTCGCGGAGATCGGCCAGTTGATCGCATCGGGTAAATGATCGTACTCGAACGCATCGGGCGTACGGGCATCCAGCAGGATTGCGCCTTTCTTCATCATCTGGCGTGTCTGCGTGTAGTCCAGTTGCGTTAAACGCGGCTCGAAATACCTTCCAGCGACCTGGGCCATCGCTCCGCGATTGCGAAAGAATCCCTCCGGCCACAACAGATGCGACAACACGGCAGCCACGACCACGAGTGACGGCAAAGCGATGTAGGGGAACACCCGCGGCGAAAGCCGAGCAGCGGGGCCGAACTGTCGCGCCAGCACAAGCAGGGCACCGCAACCGAGCAGCGAAGCCACAAACCAACTCCAGGAAGCCATCCGCAAGGACAGCAACGACGGCGGTTCGGGCGTGACCATGATGGCCGTGCCATCCCAGAGGGCTAGCAGTTCGGCCAGCGGAATCGTTTCCAGTTCCTCGGGAGGATCGAGCAAGCGAGCCTGGCCATTCTCGACGCCAAGGAACAACACCCAGTGAGAGTAGGTCGTCTGATGGCCCGGTCGACGCACGTGCAGGATCATAGGATGCTCGGCCGCGCGCAGAGCATCGGCCGAGAGATTATCGATCGCGAGCGCGTGTCCACTGTGATCTTCGATGGCACGTAACAGTTCTTGAACGGTACTACCCTCTTGAGAGCCGACGTAGCGGGCATCGAGCAATGTTTCAAAAGAAACTTCCACACCTTGCATTCGTAAGGCTGCATAGACGCAGGAGATGCCGCAGAAGGGTCCGCCGGCGTGCTGCCGCGTCCTCGGTGCGACGGGAACTTGCGCGTCATTCGCGACAGTTGGGGGTGCCGCGCCCACACACATCAGGAACGCGACCGTTGCCAGAGCGGTGAAGCATCCTGGCCTCATGACGTTTCCCTCAAGCGATACCATCTCCAAGTAAAGAAAGCAGCGATGCCTGCGACTGAGACCAGTCCAAGAATCATCGCGGGCCACAACCAGCCACGGTCAGAGCGAAATCGGGCTTGATCCAGGCCCGCGAGCGTCTCTGGATCGACTACCTTGACGACCTGGCCGTCACGCCATTCATATGGTATTTGCGGCTGGTCTTCGACCGATACTCGTTGGCCGTTGGGGATTGGAGTGCGGGGGCGGAAGTACGAATCGGGATGATTCATGATCTCAAATTTGGTGATAAGCACATCATGCCGATCGCTATTTTCCAGCTTACGTTTGCCGTGGGACAGCTTGAATTCGGTTGAAAAGCGCTTCGGAATCGATCTGCCAGAGACCATCTCGATCGTCTGCGCCGTGACCGTCGTTCTGATCTCGTGGATAGGCCCGCCATCATCTGCGGGAATGCTTCCAAAGGGTATCCCGTCGACACTGAGATGCGTGGTGTCCTTCACATCCTCAATTTTCAGGGGCAGATAATTACGCAGCGGATCGCAATAGATCGAGCAGTTGCCGAGTCGAGATTTTACCCTCAGCACAACGGTGTCTGTCTTGCCTACCTTCTCTCGATCGATTGTGTATTCCGGTTTCGCGTCTCGCTCAAGCCAGTAGAAAAGTGACTGCCCCCCATACAGCAGGTTGGGCTGTATCAACGGTGCGAGGTCATCAATAAGAAGGTCTTGATTGGATTTTTTGTCGCGTCTGGCAACTCCACTGACCACTCCCTTCTCGCCATAAGAAATCGAAATCTCTTTTTGTCCAATCAAGAGTCGCTCATTCACCTCACGGGGAACGCGCCCCAGTTTCTTTGTTTTTGAATCCAGGTAGAAATCCTCAGCAGCACGTTTGATTTTATCGCTTGATCGCCCCACTTTGATTAACGATTGGCGGTAAAGTGTTGATCCGCCTGGCACGGGCTTGCTGCTCATGCCAATAACATGCATCGAATACGCAATCTCCATATGCATGTTGTTATAGCTGGCGTAGTAGGCTTTGATCTTCTGGATCAGATCCTCAGAGGCAATCTCAGTTTGCCCGCGAGATTGCGATGAGTTTGAAATGAGCAGAATAATTAAACAAAATATAATCTGATCTTTCATAGGTATGGACAACTCTGCGACAAAGGGTTAGCTTGGAGTGTGCTATAGTCGCTCTCCAGGCAAAGAACTCATGGGACGTAGATATGCTTGCACGCGTATTTATTGGCCGGATCGAACTCGTATAGCGCTCCACACTCGACAGGTGAGTATTTGCGGCAAACAGGTTTAGCAAGGTTGTACTCAAACCGCAACGTCTTGTATCCACCCTTCGCAACTGGACCGAGACCATTCGGGTAGTCAGTTCCGCAGCTGGAGCCGTTATACTTCCCGACAGGACATGGTGTATTGAGCGGATTCAGCGTTGGTGCTGAATTGCAGTCGGGGAGCGGATCGGCTCCCACCACGCTCGTTGTTCGGTTGGGCCGCATGGGCTTCGGGCCACCTTCCATCGCTGCCAGACCGATGGTCGACATCAGGGCGACCGCACCGCAGAACAGTCTCAGCATCTGCATCCCTCCTGTAGGGCGACATTAGACTGTCCCATAAGTTACACTGGGGGGCGCATCTGTCAAGGATTATTTCTATTTTTTTCGAAGCGTTTTAGCCTCATCCCGCCAGCACGTCGACGATCCGCTTCGCCGCGCCGCCGTCCCATAACGCCGGCACTCGGCTCGCGCCGCGCGGGCGTTCCAGTGTCGCCAGGGCGGCGGTCTCGATCGCGGCGGGGTCCAGGCCGACGAGTTGATTCGTGCCCTCGTCGCAGGTGATGGGGCGCTCGGTGTTCGCCCGCAAGGTCAGGCACGGCACGCCCAGGACGGTTGTTTCTTCCTGGATGCCACCGCTGTCTGTCAACACCAGACGGGCGTGGGCCGTCAGCTTCATGAAATCCAGATAGCCCAGCGGCTCCGTCAGGATCACGCCCGGCGTCGTCTCGGCACCGATGGCCGCCAGCGATTTGCGCGTGCGCGGATGCACCGGGAAGACCAGCGGCAATCGTCGCGCGATGCGGGCCAGGGCGGCGAACAGGGGCGCAAACTGAGCCGGGTCGTCCACGTTGGCGGGGCGATGCAGCGTCAGCACGCCATAGCCGCCCGAGCGCAGGCCCAGTTGCTCCAGAATGCCCGACTCCTCGGCGCGATCGCGGCAACGCAGCAACGTATCGATCATCACGTTACCCACGAGATAGATCCGTTCGTCGGGGATGCCTTCGCGTTTGAGATTCGTCACTCCTGATGGCTCGGTGACGAAAAGCCATCGGCTGATGGCATCGGTGAGGAGGCGATTGATCTCCTCGGGCATGGTGCGGTCGAAGCTGCGCAAGCCTGCCTCGACGTGCGCCACCTCGATGCCCAGCTTCACCGCCGTCAGGGCACAGGCGAGGGTCGAGTTCACATCGCCCACCACCAGTACCACGTCGGGCCGATGCTCCAGCAACACCGGCTCGAATCGCCGCATCACCTCGGCCGTCTGCACCGCGTGCGAGCCGGAGCCGACCTCCAGGTCGACGTCAGGGCGGGGGATGTGAAGCTGCTCGAAGAAGAGCTTGCTCATTTTTTCATCATAATGCTGCCCCGTGTGAACGAGCAACGAGGTCAAGCTCGGCCGGGAACGCATCTCGTGCAGCAAGGGAGCGATCTTCATGAAATTGGGCCGAGCGCCCACGACGGCAAGAATCTTCATGGTGGACTCACGTTGATGAACTTACTTGTAGGCCACTAGCGAAACGATGCGCGGCAAGCCGCGATGGCGGGTCAGGGTATCGCAGTGGGTGACGTGGAAGCCGGCTTCGCGGACAAAGCGTTGGATCATGCCCGGGGTCATGGGCGTCAGGCTAGCAAGACGCCGCGTCCAGGGGTGGGCCTGCCAGTCCAGCCCGGCGTTGAGCAGCAGGCTGCCCAGTCGCCAACGCATCAGTTGCAGCCGTTGCAGGCTCAGGGTCGGAGCCTGATCGTACAGCCAACGCCACAGGCCCGGCCCCTCGATGGTGAGAAGGAGCGTGCCTCCTGGCCGCAAAATGCGATAAATCTCGGCCAATCCTTGACGAATCGGCAACAGAGAGAGCGTAACTGCCGTGATCACATGCGAAAATGATTCATCGACAAAGGGCATGTCGGTGATGCTGGCACAAAACCACGTCGGGGCAACGTGGCCGGCTTGCTCAAACGCCACGCCGCCAATCTGCATTGCCAGCAGGTCAATATCCAGCCCCACCACTTCGCAAGGAATGAGCAACTGGGCCTCGCGCAGATGCTTGCCCGAGGAGCAGCCCAGATCCAAAACGATGGCATCCGGGGTTGGTTCCAACGCTTGCCGCAAAAACCGCAACGTCGGGTAGTCCTCGATCAGTGTGGCAGCCATGATCGGCCGTAGGTCGTTGAGTACCTGAGAGAACTGAGCCACGCAAAGGATCTTTAGGATTTCGGTTTCGCTCACGGGGCAATCGGCTAAGACCTCGGGCAACGCTCGTAATCGCGCGGGCAGATCGCTCTCGCCACAGAGCGGTTTGAGGGAGTCGGCATGACGGATGCACCAACGCGCCAGATCAAGCGGATCGCGATCGGCCGGGGGGACAGGATGGCCAAGAAACGACCAGACATTGCCCAGACGCACGGGGGCCGGGCCAGACCAATCGGCACGCAACAACGAAGCCGATCGTGCGCTCGCGGGTTCTAGAGTCGTGGGCATGGGGTTCTCTCGGCTAAAAGTTGGAGGTTTGAGATTTCCTACGCAGGAGCGGTGACAGGTGGAGTCGCGTCGGCCCGGCGACCGCGCAGTTCCCGCCACAATTGCCAAACCTGTTCAACGACGGTTCGCCCCAGAAGGAGCATCACTACAGCATAGCTCACGGCCCCGACGCCAACGGACAGAATCAAACGAACAACACCCGGAGCGACGCATTGGCGGGCCAGGAGGACGGCAGCAACCATAAACAGTACCCCAGCTAGCACGGGGAGTTGCGGTTGGAGCAAGCCGCGTAGACCAAAGCCCGTCAGGGAGCGTGTCAGGAGCAGCAGAGCCGCGACTAACAACGGATAAACGATCAACCATGCCAGACAGACACCACGAACGCCTTGAAGCCACACTCCTAAAACAAAAGCAATCGGCATCAAGATGGCGCACGCGAGATTGTAAAAGAAGTTGATGCGTGGCAAACCTAACGCACTAAACAACGGCGGAAGCGTAGAAGCGTATAACCGCACCATCCCCACCACCGCCAGAAGACGAAACGGGTCGACGGCCGCCAGCCACTGCGGGCGGTAGAAAAGGCCGACCGCATCATCGACCACCAGGGCCATGCCGGCCAGAACAGGCAGGCCGACGAAGCCGAGCAGCACGGTCATGCGGAGATACCAGTCGCTAAGGCGAGAGCGATCGTGCTGCAAGCGGCAGAAAACGGGGTAGGCCACCTGATTGACATTGGCGGCCAGTTTCTGCACGGGCAATGTCATGAGGGTGAAGGCCAGTGAGTAGTAGCCCAAAGCCTCTTGGCCGAGCCACGCCCCGATCAGCACAAAGTCGATATTATCATAGCTAAACCAGAGGAGGTTTCCCGCCGCTGTCCAGGCCCCGAAACTCAACAACGGCCATGCTACGCGTGCCGGCCAAATGAACCGCGGCCACCACCCGGAAAAATACCATAGGCTGAGAGCTTCCAAGGTAATGCCGGTGATCGCACTGAGGGCCAACGCCCAATACCCAAGATTCTGAATAGCCAGGAAGAGGACCAGAGCCGATTGCAAGCCGGACGTCAGAACGTGGGTGCTGGCAAGTTGTCCGAGGCGTTGTTGGCGTTCGAGAAGGGCCAAGGCGACAGTGCGAATCGGCACCAGCCACAGCACCAGGCCCAGCACGCGGATGAAGGTGGCAAAGGCCGGCTCACCCACTAGCCAGGCGAGCGCATCGGCACTCAAGAAGAGCAGTGCATAACAAAGGGCGGAGAAGATCAAGCTGAGGTTAAAGATAGAATGAACATCGAGATCCGAGAGGTGTTCTCGTTGGATTAAAGCGCGTCCCAGACCGGCCTCGGCAAAAATCTCCAACAGATACAGAAAGACCAGACCCCAGGTCATCACGCCATAATCTTGGGGCTGGATCAAGGCCGGAATGGCCAGCGTTACGCCCCAGGAGAAAGCCTGCATTCCCAGTCGGGCAGCCAGCAGGATGGCCCCGCCGCGGAGGGCGCGTTGCGCAAGCAGTTGCGGAGTGGGCTGGCTCATGGGCGGAAGAAAGCCCTCACCACGAGAAACATGAACACGAGATAGACCACGCTATAAATTGCCATCCGTCCCACGAGATTCACACTAAAAAGCGTTGGCTTGCGCGGGGGCCAAGTCGAGGCACGCCGCACCATCACCGCAGCCATTCCCAGAAAGGCATACGTTGGCACGAGATAGTTGAGAGTGAGGGTAAACATGCTCACCATGTAGGTGACCAGCGCGGCAAACACATAGGGCCCCACCTGGGCCAAATCTTCGTCCTGAATCACAGGCGGCAACGGTTTACCCGCACCTTGGGACACGGGACGATACAACCCTATCATCCCCTCTAAGGCGAGATAGAAGGCGGCAAAGAACGGCACCCCGCCAAAGAAGCCCATCTCCCCAAACGCATGCAGATACGAGTTGTGAGCCACCTGGCCGGCGTGAACTTGATATTCGTTGACCCCCACACCAAACAATGGGTTGGCGCGGAACATCACCAACCCCTCGTTCCAAAGTTGAATCCGGGTCTGGCCAGAGTCATGATGCGAGGACAAATCGGCCTGTCGCATCGCCAGAAACGCTCCTACCAATGGAGCCAACAACAGACTGACCAAGAGACCACGACCTAGGCCAAAGCGGAGGGTAAACAAAACGCCCAAGCCGGCAGCAATCGCCAGCATGCCACCACGCGACTGAGACAAATACAGGCCGTAGGCTAACACTCCCAAAGGCAGCAGCCAGAGATACCGCAGCGGCCCGCTGCGCTTGTCTTGCAAACGCCCCAAGAGCAACACAAAGGTCGAGCCGATCAACGCCGCGATGTCGTTGGGGTCTTGGAAAATCCCCGGGCCATACATGCGGGTTTTGTCTTCGACGGCCTCCATGCCGAATTCATTTTTGAGACGCGGCAGTTTGCCGTTGGGCAAAAAACCGAGTTGCTCGTGGAAGTCGAGAATGCCCAACAGAGCGACGAGGCTCGCAAACAGCACCAACCAGCCTGTAAAGGCTCGCAGCCGTGCCCCGTTGAGAACTAAGGAAACGAACAACATGTAATAAAGGACAATCTTAAACATCGCAAAGGCTTCGCTGACGGCCCGATCCAGGGCAGCCTGCGCAACGTGTGAGAGAAACGCCGCGAGCAACAACCACATCACAAACAGGTCTATCGGTTTTTGTTCGAGACTCGGCTCTTGGAGATATTGCAAAATCGCCGGGAAGGAAACCAGCAAGCAGGTTAAGATGAGGTATTGATACAGCTCAAAGCCAATGAGACCCGGGAGGAAGTCAGTAGGTCGAGTAAACAGAACCAGATTGACCAGTAGGAAAAGGGCAAACCCCACGCCATGGGGAGCGGGGCGGCGGGCGGCGGCCAGCGGACGCAGCGCAGAGGCGGTCGATCGTCTGGATACTGTGCCAATGCTCATGCCATCACTCACACTCGATCGGATGACTACGCCCCTCTAACGCCTTGGCACAACTCTGCGGTGTTAAACGAAAAAACCATTTATCGGCCACGTGCGGCTTAAAGACATGGATGATGGTGGCCAGCAAGATGCGGAGATCCATCCAGAGGTTCATGGTTTTGATGTAGTACAAATCCATGGCCAGTTTGCGTTCGACACCGGGCAGGTCACTATCCGCGGGTAGATGAATCTGAGCCAGTCCCGTGACACCAGGGAGTACCTTGAGGCGTTCTTTGTAGCCGGGGATGGCCACTTCGAGGGTGGGGACAAACTCGGGACGTTCGGGGCGGGGGCCAACAAGAGACATCTCGCCCCGCAGGATGTTCCAGAGTTGTGGCAATTCGTCGATGTGGCTGCGGCGAAGGAAATGGCCTAGGGGGGTGATGCGCGGGTCGCCTTTAGCGCACCATTGGGCCCCGAGCTTTTCGCTATCGACGACCATAGAACGGAGTTTCCAAATAGTGAAGGGACGCCCCCCCTTGCCCACACGAGTTTGTGAGTAGAAGGCCGGGCCTCGCGAAGTGAGCTTGACCAGCAGGGCGAAGAACAGGATCACCGGCAAAGCAGGAACGAGGATCAACAACGCCACGGCCATATCAAAGGTGCGTTTGACCCGGTTGTACCAGGTCACAGCGGGCATCACGACCACCGGGCGAGGCAGCAGCCCCAGGCCCAGAGGAGAGCGCTGAGGAACCAGAATAGGAGTTAACAGGGTCTGACCTTCGGGAGGCATGAGTGCGGATCCTGTATCAATGGTAAGGCTCATAGATAAACTTCGCTTCCATTTCTTTGTTTAATTTAGCTCAAGGATGGAAGTAATTTTTCTTTCTCGAAAAACCGGCAAAAGTTTGAGAATCAGTTGGGCAGCGGGATCTTCAGACGCGGGCACCTGCGACCCGGTCGTGTTGCGAATCACATAGAGCTTGTACAAAGCTCCGCTGCGGGCGAAGGCAAAACGCGGATTGCTCGGCGCACTCCACCTCGCGCCGCTCTCAGGCGTCAGCCACGACCAAAAAATGCGTAGTTGATTCGGTCCAGCTGTCTCCTCACGCGTGAAAAGCCCTGTGAAAAACTCGGCCGTCTCTTCGCCTTGCTCGGGCACAGGGCACTTTAGCAACAGTTTGACTGCCGCTCCGGCTGGTTCATAGCCGGCGGCTCGATAGCAATGCTCGGGCCGGTGTACAACCATCTGAGCCGGCCGACCACACAGCAAGATCACCGCAATCGGTTCACCGCTGACCGGATGCGTGAAGATGCGGCTATAATGATTGAGGGCACCGGTGAGGGCTAAGTCCTCTGCATTTTGTTCAAACGCTTCGCTCAGCCAGTTGTCTACCTGGGTAGGCAGAGTCTCCAGGCGAGCAGCAGCTTCCTCAGCCAGCCGTGAGGGATGCCAACGCCCCGTCCACAGGCCATGCACCACACCGCCGCTTATCACTAGCAACAAACCACTGGTCAAAATGGCCGCTCGCACCAACCGCAGGGACCTCCAAAACTTGTCATCGCGAAACCACCCCACATGCGGACAACGGGTCGAGAATTCTGCCTCCAGCTCACGTTCTCTTGCTCGGAAGCGGGCCGTAGGGAATAACTCGGCCATAGCTTTCGGTTTTTTCGCCACTGACCACAGCCCCCAGCACACGGATGCCCAGATCCTCCAAGTTTTGCTGAGCCTCATAAACCGCAGGCATGCGGCTAACGTCGCGCATGACGCTCAGCAGGACGGCATCGGCTTGTTGACCAAGCACCAGGGCATCGGGAACGGGCAGAACCGGCGAAGTATCAATCACAATGAAATCAAATTGTTCCTTGAGACGATCGAAGACCGCGGACAACCCCTCCTGAGTGAGCGCTTGCAGGGCGTAGGCGTCCACCTGGCCTGCGGGTAGGAGCCACAACCGGCTCAGGCTGGTGGGTTTGATGGCGTCTTCAAATTCCATCTCGCCGCGAAGAGCTTCGCTGAGGCCCGGCTCACCCGGGAGATCAAATTGCAAATGGGCATTGGGGTTGCGTAAGTCGCCGTCGATCAGAAGCGTTTTGCGCCAAGCTCGGGCGAGACTAGCAGCGAGATGGCTGGAGAGGGTGGTTTTGCCTTCCCCTGTGGTCGCACTGGTAATCATGATGACGCGTACGCCGTCGACTTGTGGCGCGTGGAGCAAGCGGGTCCGCACGGCATCGACGGCTTCGGTCAGGCCGAATTGACTGTCCAGTCCTCCGAGCGACAACGCCGCTGCACTCTTCTTGCGAATGGCCGAGGGCAGCGCGGGGATAGTACCGATGATTTTCAGCCCCAGTCCGTCGCGGATTTCGTGACTGTCATTGACCTTACGTGAGCGGGCTTCTATCAGACAGCCGCCTATCAGGCACACCCCGAACATCAGGGCGGCGACGGCCAAGGAATACTTCAACGGTCGGCTATAATCTTTTTCGTTGGGGACGAAGGCATCGGTGTGGCGGCTCAGACGCGGCGTGATGGGAAACAGGCCCGACAGGCCGGCTTTGGAAGTAGCGATGCTTTTCATCTCTTCTTCGAGAAAGCTCACCTGATCTCGCAAAGCCAACACCTCCAGGGGCACCCGCAAGGTGCCGTCCTTAAAACCGCTGACTACACGTTGCCATTTGTCGACTTCCTTTTCGAGTTTGTCTTTTTGCTGCTTGAGTCCTTCGATCTTGTCAGTGAGATCATCGACGGCCCGGCGGTCGAGTTCTTGTTGCACCTTGTGATTGCGTTCGGCGAGGCGGTCGCGCATAGCCTCGCGGTAGCTGTCGATATCTCTCTGAAGGTTTTCCAAGCGGCGCCGATAGGGTTTGACTTCTTCTTCGAAGATGTTGCGCTTGGCCGTGCGTCGCAGTTGGTCTATATCCTGCTGAATTTTGACCAACTCGGCGAGTAGTCCCTGATAGGCGGGGAAGTTATTCAGAGCGTCGTCGATTTCCTTCTCCGGCACCGGAGGTTTCAGCTTGCTTTCCAGCCGACGTTCTTTGCTTTTTTTTTCGGCTTCGAGGTTAACGAGTTGCTGTTCGATCTGAGAGATATTGTTAAGGGCTTTCTCAAGCATGCGTTCGGCCCCGGCCTGGCTGCGTTCCACGCCGGGTAGCTTATCCAAGCCGGATTTGGTCTCGGCTCCGGCTAACTCTTTGCGCTTTTCGTTGAGCAGATTGGCTTTTTCCGCCAGTTGCTTTTCCTTGGCTTCGATGGCCGACTTGAGGCGTTTGGTATCGGCCTCGAGCATGCGTTTGGGCAGCACCTCGCCGATGGCATTGAGCAAGGCGGCCACCGCCTCGGGGTTTTCGCCGGAGAGTTGCACGGTCATCATCTCGGGGCCGTCGTTGAAATGCACGACCAGTTTTTTCGCCAAGCTAGTAGGCGACTCGGTGATGCCGTAAGTCTCGGTGATGCGGGACTTGACAATCGCCTCGCTGAGCACGTCAAAGCTCTTGAGGATGTTCATGTATGCTTTCTGGACGTTGGCAAAGTTGTCTTCATTGGGGTCGATGCCGATGGTCGAATAGCGGAGCAACCGCAACGTCATGGTGCTGGTGTATTGGGCTGGTATAAACATCCAGGCCACAGCACCAGCTAACACGGCACACAGCAGCGCCGCCGGCATCACCACTTTCCAGGACCGCCGCAGCGCATGCAGCAACGCCCCGAGACTGGGTGCACTATGCAAGGCTGCGGGCACTTCGGCCGAGGTCGCCGCTGGGGCATACGCCGATTCGGCTGGGGCGGCCTGGGTGCGCAGAGGGGTTTTCTTTTTGGGATCACTGGGAAGCATCGCGAATCTCCTGCATGGAAGGCTCACGGTCGCTGTCGCTCCTTGTTGTGGGTGCGGCATGACCTTGGGAGGCCGAAGGCAACCGTTCCGAGAGCGGTTGCGCAGCACGGTTGCTTGTGAAGGCACAAACAGTTGGACGCGGTCGCAGCACCGGCACGGGGCGTACCTCTTCCACGAGCCAGAGCCGATCCAACAAGGCAATCAAGCCGCCCAGCGTCAACAAGGCGAGCGGCATCATCACCCAACCAGCTACATCGTGAAAGACGACACGAGCGGTCTGGGCGTCGGCATACTGGAACAAAAAAACCGTCACCGTGATGCGCAGCACGTTCATCAATAACGCTATGGGAATGGCACTGAGAAAGATGATGCACTTGTCCAGCCGGGGTCGATCGACGGCAAAAGCCACTGCTGTGGATAGGGCGAAGAAAGTCATGAGCATCCCTAATCCAGAGCAGGCTTCGATCACCCCCACTTCCATATTGCCAATGATGATAATGTTGCCCCGCGACAGAGCCGGCACGCCGAGCGTTTGCAGGGCATAGGTACTGCACAGCGTGGCGACTCGACGCAACGGATGGGTTAACCATTGGTCGACTTGCCAGGGCCAGGGCAAGATGAACAGCATCAGGGCAAAACCGGGCCAGGCCCACCGCACCGTTCGACGACCAAACGCCAGCCACACCACGCCAAGGGTCGCCGGCAACAACGAGCCGATCTCTAGCCATTCAAAGGAAAAGAGATTGCCAGCTAGACGAGCCACGGCCGCGCCGCCGATCCAGGCGAGGCCCCACAACCCCAGCGACGAGCGCGTCGGCCCGGGGAAGCTCTCACGTCGCAACCATAACACCAACGCCGCAAACAATGGCACCACATAACCATGGGTGTATTGCGGATCTTGGGCCCATCGCTGTACCAGCAACACCAACGACGGCCAATACGCCCACACCACAGCAGCCATCAGCACGCACCACCACTTGGTAGCCGTGGCTACCGGGAGCGGTGGCGGAACATTCTGGAGCCGATGGATGGACACGCCGTAGCCTCGAGAAAGAGCCGAGAATCTTTTCGACGAGCGAAGCCAATGGGAACAGCTGAAGAAATCCCCTCCATCGACCACGAGATTACAGATGGAGCAGATTTCCTACAGTTGATTTCATCGCTGCAAGATTTCGATTACGTCTCAACCATACTACGCAACGGAGCCGTCGTCCAAACGGAGGGGTCCTTTTCGGACGGAGAAAAGCCATTCACTACAATGTGGCCGAGTCTCTTGTTTCAATTCTTATACCTAGTGTAACGATTAAGCCCAAGTCTACCAAGAGAAAATTGAGCCATTCATACGAAAATGGAGAGAATGAAAGGCCACACCACAACAAAAAACAGGGAGTGGCCACAACTGTTTGAAATGATCTGAAAGCGGCAAGGATGCAGAGACGCCCACCAGACCTGGAAAACCCACCGGAGCCGTCCCGTTGTCCCAGCCTGGACGGCCCCGGTACGATGCCACACGGCACCGCAAGGATAGCTATACTCTTGTTCGGGTAAATGGTCAAGAGTTCAGTTGCGCAAAAGATTAGCTCTTTAGAAGCCCGGCAAGACATCCGGCCGCACAATCGTTATGCTTTGTCCAGATTGCCTCAATTTGGGGGAAGATGGCATTGCCTGGACTATTTCCACGGCCCCGGTTCACGGGGTTTGGCCCGTTCGCCTTGACGGGACTGGAACCGACCCTGGTCGGAGGTATTGGCCGCGCCGTGCGTTTACGCGATTCGGTGCGTCGGCTGGCACCCCGCTTGCCCGGTGTGTACGGCCTGCTGGACGCCCAGGGCCAACTGATTTACGTTGGCAAGGCACGGTCGTTGCGATCTCGGCTGCTGAGCTATTTCGTGCCCAGTCGATCGGACAAGGCCGCGGCCATGATAGGCGAGACGCGGCGGCTGGTGTGGGAGACACTACCCGACGAATTGGCTGCCCTGCTGCGGGAGTTGGAGTTGATCCGGCGGTGGCGGCCACGCTGGAATGTGCAGGGTCAACCGCAACGCCAGCGTCGCGTTTACCTGTGTATAGGCCGAGAGCCTGCCGCTTATGCCTTTGTGACGGCCAATCCGCCGACGACGGCCCGGGCCTGTTGGGGTCCGTTGCCCGGCTACCGGCCAGCGCGAGAGGCGTGTGACCGGTTGAACGATTGGTATCGTCTACGCGATTGCCCTGAAAAACAGGTGATGCGATTTGCCGAGCAGCACGAACTTTTCCCCGTGACGTATAAACCTGGCTGCATTCGTCACGAACTGGGAGCCTGTCTGGCCCCTTGTGCCGCTGCCTGCACTCGCGCGCAGTATGCCTTTCATGTCGCTGCTGCCCGCGATTTTCTCGATGGCCGCGATCGCACCCCGCTGGAACAGTTGCAACGCCAGATCCACGAGGCAGCCTCCGAGTTGCAATTCGAGCGGGCCGCTGCTCTGCTGGAGCGACAGCAACGCTTGGAATGGCTCTGGCGACATCTGGAGCGACTGCGAGAAGCCCGAGAGATCAGCGGCATCTATACCGTGGCAGCGGCTCAGGGGGGCCAGACTTGGTATGGCCTGAAACAGGGCATGGTGCGGCGCGCGGTGAGCGTGCCGACCGACCCCAATCAACGGCAGGCCGCCCGTGCCGACTTACTACGTCACTTGGCTGGTCGTAGCACCCTGGGCGTTCCCGCTTTACACGAGATCGACGGCGTGCTGCTCGTGGCTAGTTGGTTTCGCCGTTTTCCCGAGCAGCGCGCGGCCATCGAGCCGTTGGCAAAAGAGAACCGATGAGCAGGCAAGTGGCTACGCGTTGTTGAACGCGCGGAATTTTTTCGGGAATAAACCGACCGATGGCGCATCTGTGTCAATGGTGGATCAATCGTTGGGGTTCGATCCAGAACGTGAACATTCCTCCAAGGGACGTACACCATGTTGAAGAAGCTGCTTGCTCTGTTCGTTGCCGTGGCCTGCCTCAGCCTGATCACTGGCTGCCCAGAAGAGCCGAAGAAGGACAAGGATAAGAAGCCGACCGCCGACAAGAAGGACAAAGACGCCAAGCCCGCTGCCGACAAAGACAAGAAAGACGGCAACAAGAAGCCCGAAGAGAAGAAGCCCGAAGAGAAGAAGCC
>Ga0272446_1001421_pt1 | contig 34762 bp, 32 predicted proteins | sample YNPCB0061_FD_194587 | JGI IMG/M metagenome (GOLD analysis project Ga0272446, IMG submission 194587) | Hot spring microbial mat communities from Yellowstone National Park, WY, United States - YNP-CB-006-1 | ecosystem: Environmental > Aquatic > Thermal springs > Hot (42-90C) > Sediment | place...
AACGCGCGCTCGACGCCGGCGCGGCGTTCTTCGAGCGTTTCGTCGCGCGGCAGGTAGGCGCGCACCACGACCGGCCCGCTGGCTGTTTCGTCTTCCCACCGGTCGGCGATGCGGTCGTTGAAGTTGGTCTGTTCGAGCGCCACGCCGCCCTCAACGAAGGGGTAGATGGCCTCGCTGATGGCCTCGGCCAGTTCGCTGTCGGTTTCGATTGAAAGTTCGACCCACTGCTCCACGGAATTCGTCATTGCGGGCGCATTTTACTCTGGTAAGATAGCGCGAACCTGGCCAGTTATAAACCCTGCGGCGATCGCCGGGGCGGATTTGGCCGAAGGCCCAGATATGGACAACCCCTTTCCGCCGTCGAGCTATATCAACCGCGAGTTGAGCTGGATCGAGTTCAATCGGCGCGTGTTGCAGGAGGCGCAGGACCCTCAACAGCCGTTGCTCGAGCGCGCCAAATTCCTGTCTATCTTCACCACCAACCTCGACGAGTTTTTCATGATCCGGGTGTCGGGTGTGAAGAAACAGATTGCCGCAGGGGTCGAGGAATTGTCGCCGGATGGGTTGACGCCCAGCGCCACGCTCGACAACATCGTTTCCGCGCTGACGCCGCTGATCGAGGAGCACTCGCGGACGTGGCAGGAGATGGTCAGGCCGGCTCTGGCTGCGCAGGGCGTGCATGTGTTGGACTTCGCAGACCTGACGCCGGAACAGCGCGCGCGGGCGGCCGACTACTTCAACCGCGAAGTCTATCCAGTGCTGACGCCGTTGGCATTTGACCCTGGCCATCCGTTCCCGCACATCAGCAATCTGAGCCTGAGTCTGGCGGTGGTGGTGCGCACGCGCAGCGGCCGCGAGCGATTCGCGCGGGTGAAGGTGCCGCCGGTGCTGCCCCGGCTGGTCCCCATCTCGGACAATGTGGAAGGCGACGGCAATCCCTATTTGTTTATCTGGCTCGATGAACTGATTGCCGCCAATATTCAGAAGTTGTTCACTGGCATGGAGATCCTGCGCGTTCATGCCTTCCGCGTCACGCGCGACACCGACTATGAGATTCAGGTCGATGAGGCCGACGATCTGCTCTCAACCATCGAGCGCGTGATGCAGGATCGGCGCTTTGGCTCGGCGGTGCGCCTGGAGATTGCCCGCGATATGCCGGACGAAGACCGCGACATCCTGGTGGAGAACCTGGGGCTTGAAGTGCGCGATGTGTATCGCGTGTGCGGGCCGCTCGATTTGAGCGCGCTGATGGAACTGCACCGGCTGCCTCTGCCCCGGCTGAAGGACTCGCCGCACCAGCCGCACTTGCCCGGCCTGCTGCGCTCGATGAACATCGCCAACAACCCCGACGATCTGTTCACCATCATTCGCAGCGGGGACCAGATGGTGCATCACCCCTACGATTCCTTTTCGCCGGTGATCGACTTCATTCGCGGCGCGGCGCGCGACCCGAATGTGCTGGCGATCAAGATGACGCTGTATCGCGTCGGCCAGAATGCGCCGGTGGTGCAGGCGCTGATCGAGGCCATCCAGGCCGGCAAGCAGGTGGCCGTGCTGGTGGAGCTGAAGGCGCGCTTCGACGAGCAGAACAACATCCAGTGGGCGCGGGCGCTGGAAGACGAGGGCGTGCACGTTGTGTACGGCCTGCCGCGCTTGAAAGTGCACTGCAAAGTCGCGCTTGTGGTGCGCCGCGAAGCGGATCGCATCCGGCGCTATGTGCATCTGGGCACCGGCAACTACAACGCCACCACTGCCCGCATCTACACCGACATCGGACTGTTCACCTGCCGTGACGAGATCGGCGAGGATGCGACCGATCTGTTCAATTACCTGACCGGCTACTCCTATCAGGACAAGTACCGGCGCTTTCTGGTCGCGCCGGTCAATCTGCGGCAGAGTCTTCTCGCGTTGATCGAGCGCGAGATCGCCGTTCACCGCGAGCGCGGCAATGGCCGCCTGATCTTCAAGATGAACGCGCTGGTCGATCCGCCGCTGATTGACGCCCTCTACAGGGCGTCGCAGGCCGGCGTGCGCGTAGACTTGATCGTGCGCGGGATGTGTTGTCTGCGCCCCCGCGTGCCCGGCGTCAGCGACAATATCCGCGTGATCAGTATCGTGGGGCGCTTCCTCGAACACAGTCGCGTTTACTATTTCCACAACGACGCCCAGCCGGATATCTATATCGGCAGCGCGGACATCATGCAGCGCAACCTGGACCGGCGCGTGGAAACGCTGTTTCCGATTCTCGATCCTGCGCTGAAACGGCGCGTGCTACAGGAGATTCTGGAACTGCAACTGCGCGATAACGTCAAAGCGCGCGAGTTGTTGCCCGACGGCGCCTATCAGCGCGTTCAGCGCCGGCCAGACGATCCGCCCATCGACAGCCAGCTTGAGGCCATGTCGATGCACTGATGCAGAACACAGAGCACAGAATACAGAATGGAGACCATTCTTGCCTTTGACATCGGCGGCACCAAGACCGCTGTTCTGGAGGGGAGCCACGATGCCAGCGTGTTCCAGCGACGCGAGATTCCAACCCGGGCGCAAGACCCCTTTCAGACCACATTCGAACGCATGTGCGCGCAGGCTGACGAGGTGTTGGCAGGGGCGCGCAATGCCGGGCGAACGGTGAGTGCGATCAGCGTGTCGATCGGTGGGCCGTTGCAGATCGAGCCGGGCATCATTCTTGCTCCGCCGCATCTGCCCACATGGGATCGCGTGCCGTTGAAAGATTTGTTGATCGAACGATACGGGTTGCCGACGTATGTCGAACATGATGGCAACGCCGGCGCGCTCGCCGAGTTCCACTTTGGAGCCGGGCGCGGCGCGCGCAATCTGATCTTTCTCACCGCCGGCACGGGCTTCGGCGGCGGCATCATCATCGATGGGCGCATCTATCGGGGCGCCAGCGACACTGCCGGTGAAGTCGGCCATGTCCGGCTGGCCGATTATGGCCCGCGCGAGTTTGGCAAGGTTGGCTCGTGGGAAGCGTTTTGCAGCGGCGCTGGCATGGTCAAGTGGGCGCACTGGCAGATGCCGGGGCGCTGGCCGCAGACGCTGACCACCCGCGAGTTGGTGACGCAGGCGCTGGCCGGCGAGCGCGACGCGCTGCGCATCGTGCGCGAGTGCGGCCAATGGCTTGGCCGGGGGCTGGCGAATCTGATCGACACGCTCAACCCGGATGTCATCGTGCTGGGCAGTCTGGCAGCGGCATTAGGTGACGTGTTGCTGGCCCCGGCGCGCGAAGTGATCTGGCGCGAGTGCTTGCCGCAGGCGGCGGCGGCGTGCCGGGTTGTGCCGGCGCAACTGGGCGCGCGCTTGGGCGATGTGGCTGCGTTGATGGCCGCCATCAGCGCCAACGGGGGCCGGCAGTCTACCCAGGCAGCGAGCCTGTTTCAGCGCGCGCTGCAAGACAGCGTGAGCGCGCTGGCGCGGCTGGATGAAATCGCCGATGTGATCGAGCAGACGGCGACGGCGATCTGCGATGCGTTGCTGGCTGGCCGCAAAGTGATTGTGTTCGGCAATGGCGGCAGCGCCGCGCAGGCGCAACATCTGGCCGGCGAACTGGTGGGCAAGTACGGGCCCGTGCGCCGGTCGTTGCCATGCGTCGCGCTGACGGCCGATAGCGGCGTCGTGACCTGCATCGCCAACGATTTCGGCTACGACAGCCTGTTCTCGCGGCAGGTGGAGGGGTTCACGCAGGCCGGCGACATCGTCATTGGCATCACGACCAGCGGCAAGTCGCCCAACGTGCTCAAGGCTCTTGACGCGGCAAACAGTTTGGGCGGAGTCACGATTGCACTGACTGGCGCGGCCGGCCTGGTGGGAGGTCGGGCGGCGCATGTGGTGGCCGTCCCCAGCCGTAGCACTGCCCGCATTCAGGAAGCGCATGCCTTCATTGTGCATTACTGGTGCGATCGCGTTGAGGAGAGGATCAACGAAAAGGAAGAGGGATGAAGGAACAAGGAACAAGGGAAGAAGGAGGAAAGAAGAAGCATGTCCATACCACCGGAGCTGTCTGAAAAGCCTCCTGATCTTGATGCTCGCACCAAACAGTTCGCCCTTCGCATCATCCATCTATAGGAAGCATTGCCAAACACAACTTCTGCTCAGGTCATCGAGAAGCAGTTGCTTCGTTCGGGGACATCGGTTGGAGCGCATTACCGTGAAGCCCGCCGGGCTAAATCGAATCCCGATTTCATCAGCCTCATGCAAGGCGGACTGAAGGAACTCGATGAAACTGCCTACTGGATGGAACTGCTCCAGGAAGTTCTTCCTTGTTCCTTTGAAAAGTGGGGCGGGTGGGACTCGAACCCACACGCTGGGGTTGCCAGCAAGAGATTTTAAGTCTCCGGCGTCTGCCAGTTCCGCCACCGCCCCGATGTGGGCAAATTGCGCGATGATTCTAGCATGTCGCGCTAGCATGTCGCGCTGGCGGCCGGAGTAACGAAAAATCTTGCCGCAGAAAACGCGCAAACGCGCGCCCGGCGCGCTTGACGCGCATTCCCGCCACAGGTTAGAATACCCCGCTTTCGTCCGTCTGTTTGCAGCGGGCCGAGTCACCATGTTTGAGAACCTGAGCGACAAACTGCAAGCCGTCTTTGACCGGCTGAACAAACGCGGCATCCTCACCGAGGGCGACGTCGATGTTGCCCTGCGCGAGGTGCGCGTCGCGCTGCTCGAAGCCGACGTGAACTTCAAGGTGGTCAAGGACTTCCTTGCGCGCGTGCGCGAGCGAGCTGTCGGCGCTGAGGTGCACAAGAGCCTGACGCCCGGCCAGGCAGTCGTCAAGATCGTGCATGAGGAATTGCTGACAACGCTCGGTGAAGGCGGCAAGCTCGACCTCGGCGGGCCGGCCCCGCGCGTCATCATGCTCGTCGGTCTGCAAGGCTCCGGCAAGACCACCACCGCCGCCAAACTGGCGCTGCGCCTGCGCAACAACGGCGCGCGCCCCCTGCTCGTTGCCGCCGACACCTACCGCCCGGCAGCCATCACCCAGCTCGAACAACTCGGCAGGCAACTGGGCATCCCGGTCTACTCCGAGGGCGCCAAAACGCCGCCGCCCCAAATCTGCAAAAACGCCCTGGCAAAAGCGGTTCAGTCGGCTCACGACGTGGTCATTCTGGACACTGCCGGCCGCCTGCAAATCGACGAGGCGATGATGACCGAAGTCGAGCAGGTGAAGGCGCTGACTAAACCGCGCGAAGTGCTGCTGGTGGCCGATTCCATGACCGGCCAGGAAGCCGTCAACATTGCCGACGCCTTCAACAAGCGGCTGGGTTTGACCGGCCTGATCCTGACCAAAGTGGACGGCGACGCGCGCGGCGGCGCGGCCATCAGTATGCGCGCCGTCACCGGCGTGCCGATCAAGTTCCTCGCCACCGGTGAAAAGCCCGACGCCTTCGAGCCATTTCACCCCGACCGGCTGGCGTCGCGCATTCTGGGCATGGGCGATGTGCTGACTCTTATCGAGAAGGCGCAGGCCAGCTTTGATGAAGCCGAGGCTGCCAAAGCCGCCGAGAAAATGCTCAGCGCCAGGTTTGACCTGGAAGACTTCCTTGGCCAGATCAAGCAGATCAAGAAAATGGGTCCGCTGAACGACCTGCTCGCCATGATTCCGGGCTTCAAGCAGATCAGCAGAGAACTGACGCCGGAAATGACCGACCGGCAGATGAAGCGCGTCGAGGCCATCATCAACTCGATGACGCGCGAGGAGCGACGGCGCCCCGACCTGTTGAATGCCTCTCGCAAGCGCCGGATCGCCAAAGGCAGCGGGACGGAGGTGCAGGAAGTCAATCAGCTTCTCAAGCAGTTCCGCGACGCCCAGACGCTGATGAAGCAGCTTTCCAACAATCCCCGTCTGCGCGGGCTGGGGGGGTGGATGGGCCGGCGATGAACAACGCGGCTGGCTAATGTGTGCCGCATGAGGTTTCCAGTACAATTCCCGCGCGCAAATCACGCAGATAAAGGTTTGACGATTTTCGTCTTTCTGAACTACGGGAGATAAGAACTACATGGTACGAATTCGACTTCGCAGAATGGGCTCCAGGCATCAGCCGAGCTACCGCATCGTCGTCGCAGACAAAGAAGCGCCGCGCGATGGGGCGTTTATCGAGATCATCGGCACCTATAACCCGCGCACCAGGCCGGAAACGATCAAGGTTGCCGAGGATCGCGCGTTGTACTGGATGAAGGTGGGCGCGCAGCCCAGCGACTCGGTGGCCCAGTTGTTCCGCAAGACCGGCACCATTGGCCGGTACGAGCGGCTGATGAAGGGCGAAGCGCCCGACGTGTTGCTGGCCGAGGCAGCGGCGCAAGCGGCGGCAACTCCTGACCCCAGCCCGCGCACGCGCATCGGCATGACACCCGGATCCAAAGCCGCCAGGTCCGAATAATGTCCGTTCTCCCATTGCTGGAAGGGTAACGGGCAGCGGATGTGCGGCGGGCCGGTCACAGGTGCGAGGCCTCGTATGCAGGATTTGATCGAATACATCGCCCGGTCGCTTGTGGACGACACGGACGCTGTGCGCGTCACGGTGTCCCGCGATCGCGCCATGAAGATCTACAAGCTTGTCGTCGCGCCCGACGAGACTGGGCGCGTCATCGGAAAGGACGGCAAGATCGCCAATGCCTTGCGCGTTCTGATCCGCGCCGCAGCCGCCCGCACGGGTGAGCACGCGACTCTCAAAATCATGTAGGGCGAGTTGTTCGGTCGCCCTGCATCACCCATGCCCCGCACACGCGCGCCGGATTACAAAGTTGCCGCCGATGGTCTGATCGAGATCGGGCTGGTCACTCGCCCGCATGGGATCACCGGCGAGGTGCGCGTGCAAGTCCCTCGTGAATATGTGACAGCGTTGTTGTCCGTCCGCCGTGTCTATCTGCGCCTCGCGGATCAGCCGCTCCCGCGCTCCTGCAAGGTCGAGGCGCGCCGGCCGCATCAGGATGTGATTCTCTACAAGCTCGAAGGGATTGCCACACGCAACGACGCCGAGGCGCTGCGCGGGGCGATCATGCTGGTTCGCGCGAAGGACTTGCCGGCGCTGGAGCCGGGTCGTTATTATCCGCATGAGTTGATCGGCCTGCGCGTGGTCACGACGGACGGCGCGCCGTTGGGCGAGATCCACGAAGTGCTCGTCACCGGCGCCAACGATGTGTATGTGGTCAAGGAGAGGCCGGACTCGAAGGAGACGCTGCTGCCGGCTATTGCAGAAGTCGTCCGGAGCGTCGATCTGCTCAATGGCGTTGTGACCGTCACCGTGCCGGATGGGCTGTGACTATTGCTCAGCGCACCGCGTCGCGGCGTCAGGCGGCTGGCATGGCTGAGTTTTCTGACGACAAGCCGTTCTATCTCGCCTTCAGCCGGGTCAGAGGGATCGGGCCGGCGCGTCTCCGTCTGTTGCTGTCGCGCTTCGGCGCGCTGGCCAACGCCTGGCAGGCCAGCGCGTCGCAGCTTGCCGGCGCAGGGTTGGATCAGAAGTCGGTGGATAGTCTGGTCGCGGCGCGCAAGACCATCATCCCGGAGCGCGAACTGGAAGCGGTTGAGCGGGCCGGCATCACGGCGCTGACCTGGGTCGATGACGGCTACCCCCGCCTGCTGCGCCAGATCGATGATCCTCCGCCGGCGCTGTATGTGCGCGGCGCCATCCTCGACGCCGATGCGTGGGCGGTGGCCATTGTGGGCACGCGCCGGGCAACGGTGTATGGCCGCGAGGTTGCCGAGATGCTGGCCGGCGATCTGGTTCGCAATCATATCACCATCGTCAGCGGCCTGGCGCGCGGCATCGACGCTGTGGCGCATCAGGCCGCCCTCGACGCCGGCGGGCGCACGCTGGCCGTGTTGGGATGCGGCGTCGATGTGATCTACCCGCCAGAGCACCGCAAACTGGCCCAGCAGATCATGGCAAGCGGCGCGCTGGTGAGCGATTATCCGCCGGGGACGCAGCCGGAAGCCGCCAATTTCCCGCCGCGCAATCGCATTATCAGCGGCCTCAGCCTCGGCGCGATTGTGGTGGAAGCAGACGAGCAAAGCGGCGCGCTGATCACCGCCAACTTCGCCGCCGAGCAGGGCCGCGAAGTGTTTGCTGTGCCGGGCAACATTTTGAATCGCTCCAGTCGCGGCGCGAATCGTCTCATTCAAAAAGGCGCCAAGCTGGTTGTCGAGACCGGCGACATTCTGGAGGAGCTGAACCTCAGCGCTGTTGCCGAGCACGTCGAGGCGCAGGCTGCCCTGCCGGAAGACGACACCGAACGCGCCCTGCTGGCCAGGTTGTCGCACGAGCCGGTGCAGGCGGACGAACTGGTGCGCGCCCTGGGGCTGCCGGCTGAAGTGGTGACCGCCGCGCTGGCTATGATGGAATTGAAAGGCATGGTGCGGCAGGCCAGCGGAACCAGCTTCGTGCTCGCGCGTGAGACACGCCCACCGTACAGGGTAGACTAGGGTTGGTGAAACGATCGCTATGTTGCACGCGTTAATCATGGCCGGCGGAAGCGGCACGCGCCTGTGGCCGCTCAGCCGCAAGTCCAGCCCGAAGCAAGCGCTGCCGCTGCTCGGCGAGCGGTCCACTTTTCAGATCACGGTGGATCGCGTGTTGCCGTTGATTCCACATGAGCGCATCCATGTCGTCACGAACGCGCAGATGGCCGCGCTTTGCCAGGAGCAGACGCCGGACATTCCCGCGCAAAACTATGTGATCGAGCCGGCGCCGAAGGACAGCGGGCCGGCGGTTGGGCTGGGCATGGCGCACATTTGCCGGCGCGACCCGCAAGCCACGCTTGCGATTCTGTCCGCCGATCACTACATTGGCCGGGTGGATGAATTCCTGCGCGCGCTGGAGACAGCCGAGGACATTGCGCGCGACGGCGCAATTGTCACTCTGGGCGTCAGGCCGGCCTATCCCGCCACCGGCTATGGTTACATCGAGCGCGGCGAATCTCTGGGCATCCGCCGACATCACGAGGCGTTTCGCGCGCTGCGATTCCGTGAAAAGCCGGACCGCGAAACAGCCGAGGCATGGCTGCGCGATGGCCGCTTCTCATGGAACAGCGGCATGTTTGTCATGACGTGCCAGACGGCGTGGCGCGAGTTTGAGCGTCAGATGCCGGAGTTTGCCGCCGGCCTGCGCGAACTCGCCCAGGCCATCGACGCGCCCCAATACACTGCGGTGTTGAACAGCGTCTGGCAGGCGGCGCCACGCATCTCGCTGGACTATGCGCTCATGGAGGGCGCCCAGAGTATCGCGGTTGTGCCGGTCGATATGGACTGGACTGACATCGGGAGCTGGGCATCGTTGATGGCGGTGTTGCCCCGCGACGCCGACGGCAACATCGTTATTGGCGATCACGTTGGCCTGGACACGCGCGGTTCGTTGGTGCGCGGGGGCCGCCGGCTGATTGCCACCATTGGTCTGCGCGACATAGCAATCATCGACACGCCAGACGCGCTGCTGATCTGCCCGCTGGATCGCGCGCAGGATGTCAAGGCGATCGTGGATGCGTTGAAACGGGCCGGGCGCGAGGAGATGCTGTGATGCGCCTTATCGACTATGCGCGCGTGTTGCTGCGGTGGTGGTGGCTGGCCCTGCTGCCTGTCATTGCGGTCGCTGTCATCACGGCAGTCACTTATCGTCCGCCGGCGGCGTCCTATCAGGTTGCGCTGCGTTTTGCCACCGGCCTGCTGCCGGAGCGCCCCAGCGGCGTGTACACCTATGACCGCTACTACGAGTGGCTGACATCTGAGTATCTGACCAACGGCTTGAAGGATGTGGTGCGCACCGGCGTCTTCGCCGAGGCTGTGTCGGCGCGCATGGCGGCAGCCGGCCAGACCATTCCGGCCGGCCAGATTCAAAGCGCCATCGCGTCGGACCATGCGCAGAGCATTTTCGTGGTTTATCTGACCTGGCCCGACGCGGCGCAGGCGGTTGAACTGGCCGGGGCGATTGCCGCTGAGCTGAGCGAGAACAGCGCGGCTTACTGGCCGCAACTGGCCGAAACTGCCGGCTCGCCGGTCAGGCTGCTGGATCGGCCAACGCCTGCGCCGGTTGCCGCCCCTTTGCGCGATCGGCTCGATCTGATTGCGCGCATCGCCGTTGCGCTGGCGGCAGGTGTGGCGCTGGCGTTTGTGGCGCACTTTCTCGACCCTATGGTGCGCGATCCGCGCGACCTGGAGCGGGCCGGCCTGCGTGTGATCGGTCAGATCCCATCACACGGATCGCAGACGACGCGCGACTGATGACTGGCTACTGACGACTGACTACTGACTACTGACGACTCCCATGGACTTCCAAGATTATCTGCGCATTGCGCGCCGGCGCGGTTGGATTGTGCTGTTGGTGGCGGTCATCGCTGCCGTGAGCGCATTCGCGTTCAGCCGCCTGCAAGCGCCGGTTTACAAATCGACGATGGAGCTGATCATCCAGCCGGCGCGGCCCGACTTCGGCCTGAGCCAGTCGGCCAAGCAGTTGATTGACTCGTACATCGGAATCATTTTCACCCGGCGCTATGCCGATGTGGTGCGCGAGCAACTGCAACTGGACTACTCGCCAGAACGCATCTTCGGCAGCACGCGGGTCGCCAGCGACGGCGCGCGCTACGCCGTGACAATCGAAGTGCGCGACTACGACGGCGACACCGCAAATCGCATCTCGAAAGCGTGGGCGCAGTTGTTTGTGGACTGGCGCAACCGCGAGAACGCCAAGCTGCGCCGCGAAGACCGTGTCGACGCCATCATGGGCGATGACCCGGAATATCATCAGGACACGCCCCGCACCAGCGTGAACGTGATCGCCGGCGCTCTGCTCGGCAGTCTGGTTGGGCTGCTCATTGTCGCCGCGTTGGAGTGGTCGCAGGCCAACCTCTTGCGCACCCAATATGATGCCGAGCGCAGACTGGGCCTGCGCGTGATCGGCTCCATCCCAGGTGAGACATGACTACCAACATCCTCATCACCCTGAGCCGGCCGCAGTCGCCTGCCGCCGAAGCCTACCGGACGTTGCGCGCGAACCTGCATTTCGCCGCGCGCGACGCCCCTTTCAAGTCGCTTGTCGTCACGTCGCCGTCGTCGCAGGAGGATAAAACAACGGCGGCAGCCAATCTGGGCGTGGTGCTCGCGCAGGCCGAGAAGCGCGTGATTCTGGTGGACGCCGACCTGAGGCAGCCGCGCCTGCACATGCTGTTCGGGCTGGACAACGCGGCCGGCTTGCTCGACGCGCTGAACGCGGCCCAACTGGAGCAGATCGTGCAGCCGACCGGCGTGGATGGTCTGTCTGTCTTGTCCAGCGGCAAGCTGCCGGTTGTCCCCTCCGATGCGCTCAGTTCCAGCCGCATGACCCGGCTGATCCAACAACTCGAAACGCTGGCAGATATGGTGATTTTCGACACGCCGCCTGTGCTCGTGGTGAGCGACGCGGCGCTGCTGGCGTCGCAGGCCGGCGGCGCGCTGCTGGTCATCGAAGCCGGCAAGACCCGCCGCGAGCAGGCGCAGGCCGCAAAGGATGCGCTGGAGCGCGCGCGCGCCCGGCTTCTCGGCGCTGTCATGCTCAACGCGCCGGCCGATCGCGGAGCGAATTCACGGTGAGCAGGTCGCTCAGGTATAATCCGTGCGCTAAATTCCTGGAAAGGTTCTGGTGCTTGTGATCCATCGACAGACTCAGAAGCCAGAATATTGGTCCGCGTTCCAACTCAGTCCTGGCGACGTGGATTACCTGTCAAATCTCTTGCTCGAGACGGCTGTTCCGAAGCCGGCGAGCGAGTTGGCGCTGGCTGTCATTCGGCATCGTGTGGAGGCCGAGAATGCTGCGTTGCGTCGCAACCTGGCGGATCGAACGATCTATCAACCCAAGAAGAAATACGCCATTGGCGAGGAGTTGAGTTTCCCGGCGCTGGGGTTCGAGACCGGGCGAGTGGTCTCGACGCGCCCCGGTTACAACCCCGAAGCAAAAAACTTCGAGGTCATTGTGGTCGATATGGCCGGCGGCGCCCGGCGTGAGTTTGCGTCCAACTACGCGCTGCCGCATCGGCTGAACGACGACGCTGTCCTGGTGTCGCTCAATGACGACAACAATAATATGTTGTCGCCAGAGCAGTTGTACGACTTGTACGGAGATGCGGTTGCCAATGCTGTGAATGCGGCGCTGGAGCAACACCCGGACTTCCTGCGCATCGCCAACGATTGGTTCCTGCGCGCCCTGATGGCCGAGGTCAATATCGGCCACCTCAATCTGGCCGAAGCCGTGCTCGATGTGGCCAATGGCGGACCGCTCAGTGCGTCGGTCATTCTCGGCGAGCTGGGCCTGCCGCCCGATATTGCCGGCAACCTGCAAGAGATCTCGCTGAACACTGCCCTGGCGCGCGACGAGCGATTCGATGATGTCAGCCTGTCCGAGGAACCAAGCTGGTTCCTGCGCCGGCTGGAGCCGCCTGAAGTGCGCGCGATGCCGCCGGCCCTCCGCGCGGCGACGCACACCGGCGCGCCGGTTGCTGTCAACGACGACCTGAAGGCGCTGGCGGCGGCGCTGGACGACGAGCTGGAAATCGCCGGCGAGCCGGATACAGCGGGGGGACAGGAGACGGCTGCATCGGCCCAGGTTGTGCTCACTTTCCCGCATCGACTGGCCGGCACACTGGGGTGGTCGCGCCGGCTGGCGGCGGTGTTGCCGAAGGTCAACAAGCCGCGCGTCCCTGTCACCTTCCGCGATCGCGCCAACGGTCGGGAATTCCTGGTCTGGCTGGTGAAAGACGGGCGTTACATTTTTGGCCTGGGCGACTGGTACGAGGCGAACGATCTGCCGGCCGGCGCTTACATCGAAATAGCGCGCGGGCCGGCCGCCAATGTGTTCATCATCGACTGCAAACGCCACCGGCCCAAGCGCGAATGGGTGCGCTTTGCCACCCATCGCGACGGTCACCTGCGGCTCGAAACGGCCCAGCGCGCCGTCGGCTGCGAATTTGACGATTTGATGTCAGTATTCTGCGACAGTGTCTCGGCGCTGTCAGCTTTGCGGGGCGAGCATCCCCGCGACGTGGCGCAGGCGGTTCGGGAGGCGTTTCCGGAGATTGCCAAGCTCAGCCCGCAGGGCAATGTTCACGCCAGCACTCTGTATGCCGTGGTCAACGTCATCACGCGGGCGTCGCCGCTGGCTGTCTTCTCCGCGCTCTCGTCCAGCGGGGCATATCAGTCTGTTGGCGACAACTACTGGCACTTGAGTGAAACGCGATGAAGCTCTTCCGACCCACCGAAAACACCAAATTCCACATCGACTACTCCTGGTTCGAGAAGAACGGCCAGGATGTGCGTGTGCTGGTGTACAAATGCCTGACGCCTGAACAGCAGGACAGACTGGGCGACAATTTGTCCGAGACGTTCGACTATGTGGACGAGATGACCGGCGAAGTGGAGCGCATCGACCGCATGGTGCACATGTTGCAGACCGAAAGCGCGTCCGATCCCAACTTCGTCACGCCGCGCACGCCGGTCTTTGAGGCGGCGTTTCGCATTTTCCTCATCAACCGCAACAAGCCGCTGACGGCGGTCGAATTGTCGGAGCGCATGGGCCGCAAACCCGCCGAAGTGCTGGCGCAGTTGAGCGGCCGGGCCGTGTACAATGGGATCCGGCCGGTTGCCGATTAAGCAATCGCCCCCATAGCTCAAGTGGATAGAGCGACGGACTTCTAAGTGTTTGGGCCTTGCAAGGGAAACCTTGCAAGTGTAAGTGGTCAAAGTCGGAGGAACCTACAGAGAGAAAAGACGGTGGTCGAACTCCCAGTGACAATTGGGACAGAGTGCCACTAGGTTGTCCAGAGAGTTGATCTCGGCTATTGTAGCGTCATCAGGGAAGCTGGAGATCGGCTTAATGTGACAAACCTCAAAGTGCTTGTCGTAGCCGCAACGCTCACAAGCTTTTGGACGCGATGACTTGAGATAAGCTTGTCGCGCCAGTGTGCGAATCCGAGAGTAAACCTGGTAACGCCGAATGGCTTGCGTTTCGCCTAGAGTTCTCTGGTCCCAATCAACACAGTTGCGATTGCAGTGATCACAGACTGTTTTTCTACCCTCAACGTGGGCGCCGCAACGCTTACATCGTTTGCCAGCCCGAACATGTTTTGGGTAGATGCGGTTGTTATGAGCAGCTGCGCATGACCTGCTGCAAAACTAGGGATTCGACGTTTCCTGGCCACAATTCAGACACCGCATCTTTTGTCTCCAAGGCAATTCCGAGCCAAGCTCGACTCGAACATGCGTTCTGCGATTCTAGCATGCGCTTGTTCGATTGAGAAGGTGTAGAGACTAGACGGCCACCACCTAAAGCGATAGCAATCGCAATGGTGAAGGTATAGTCCAGGGAGTTGGGAAACCAACACAAACCAGAATCCGCAGGTTGGGGGTTCAAGTCCCTCTGGGGGCACTCATCAGCCGGGCAGGGCAGACACGCCTGCCCGGCTGTTTGTGTCTTGAGCTATGGCAGATAGCCGCGCTGCCGCAACTGTTCGCAGAACTGGGCATAGCGCGCGCGGTAGGCCGGCCTGAGCTGCGCGTCCGGCTCCACAACGACCTCCGACCTGACCATCGCCCGGGCAGCCGCGCTCAGGCTGCCGTGCCAGGCGCCGGCAGCGGCCAGTAGCGCAACGCCCATGGCGGTGTCGCTCACCGCCGGGCGAATCAGCGCGCGGTCGAGGACGCTGGCGCGCACCTTCAGCCAGACCATCGACTTACTTCCCCCGCCGGTGGTGTGGATGCGCGGCCCCACCGTTGCGCCGATCTCCCGCAAAGTGTCATACGCCAGCCGTTCGAGCAGCGCCGTTCCCTCCAGCCCGGCGGCAAACCGGTCGATCTCATCTTCGTTGCCGGTCGCGCCGGCCAAAAAGCCGGCTGCGCGCGGGTGCGCGAATGGGAATCGCTCGCCGGCGCGCGCCAGTGGATAGCGGATCAACGCGGTGGGCAGGCGCTTTTCAGCTGCGGTGTCAAGGGTTTTCAGGTCGCGCCCGGTGTGCTCGCGCACGATCCATTCCGTGCCGGTGTTGCTGGCGCCGCCCGGCATCCACCATCCTTCAGGATGCCGATGCGAATAGATGCGGCCCAGCGGGTCGATGAGCAACTGTTCGGTGATGCCTTTGACCACGAGTGTGGTGCCAAGCGACGTGTTCCATGCGCCCGGTTCGACGGCGCCGGAGGCGATTTGCGCGGCTGTTCCGTCGGTGGCGCCGCTGAACACGGGCGCGCCTGGCGGCAGCCCGGTTTCCTCTGACGCGGCCTGTGTGACTGCGCCGATGGGCGCGCCCGGCGGCGTGACGCGCGGCAGGCGCGACAACGGCAGGCCCAGCTCGCGCTCAATGAACGCCGGCCATTCCTGCGCGATCAGGTCATAGCCGCTCTTCAGCGCGTCGCTGAAATTGGTCACGCCATAGTCGCCGGTCAGGCGCCCGACGATGAAGTCGGTGGCGTGAATCAGATGGCCGGTTCGCGCGGCGAGATCAGGGCGCTCACGCCACAGCCACACCATCTTGGGCAGGCCGAAGGACGCGCCGAATGCGTACCCCAGCTTTGCTTCCAGCGCCTGCCCGGCCTGCCGCACGGCTGCGACATAGGGCTGGCTGCGCGCGTCGTTGTACATCAACGCCGGATGCAACGGGTTGCCGCTGGCATCCACCGGCAGAATGGTGCCGGAGGTGGAATCGACGGCCAGGCCGGCGACACGCGCGCCCGCCGGCAGCGCCCCGGCAACCTGTCGCAGACACGCAGACGCTGCGCGCCACCAGTCCAGCGCGTCCTGCTCGAACCAACCGGCGGGAAGGTTGCGTTGATCCGGCGCAAATTTCTGCTCGGCCGATGCTGCGACTTCGCCAGCCGGTGTCACGGCCAGCGCCCGCGCGCCCTGAGTGCCCACATCGACACCGATGACGACCTCGATCATGGTTGCTTCTCTCGATCTATGATCGCGTGATCTGTGATCGCGTGATCTGTGATCGCGTGATCTGTGATCGCGTGATCTGTGATCCGCCCGGCCAGATCGGGCGCAGCAGCCTCGAAGCGGGCCATGATCTGGCGCAGGGCGCTCTCGGTTTTGCCTTCGAAGCGCAGCGTGATGGCCGGCTCGGTGACCGATTGGCGGACCAGGCCCCAGGCGTCCGGGTACTCGGCGCGCACGCCGTCAGTCAAGGTCAGGTTGGCCTCGCCGGCCAGATTGCGCGTCAGTTGCTCGATCACCTGGCCGGCGCGAGCGGCGTCCATCTTTAGCCGGATCTCCGGCGTGATGGGATAAGTGGGGATGGCGTCGGCCAGCGCCGCCAGCCCCTGCCCGGAGCGACGCACCAGGTCTGCCATGAAAAGCGAAGCGATCAGGCCGTCGTCGCCGCCCAGTTCGCGGAAGAAGTGGTGGCCGCTGATCTCGCCGGCATAGGGCGCGCCCAGGCGCAGAAATGTGGCCTTGATGAACGTGTGCCCCGACTTCTCCAGGATGGGCTGTCCGCCGCGCGCGCGGATGGCGTCGGCCACGAGCAGCGAACACTTCTGGTCATAGACAATCGGAGCGGGGCCGGCGGCCAGCGCCCGCCCCGCAAATAGCGCGATGGCCTTGTCCGCCGGCAGCGGCCGGCCTTTCGCGTCAACAAAAACGGCCCGGTCGCCGTCCCCGTCATAACCGACGCCCAGGTCGGCCTGCCGCTCGACGACCGCGCGGCACAGCGATTTAAGATTCTTAAAAACAGCGGGGTCGGGCGGATGGTTGGGAAAGGCGCCGTCCACCGTGTCGTAGATCAAAAACGCCTGCGCGCCGCTGGCTTGCCACACGGCGGGCGCCGTCAGGGCGCAGACGCCATTGGCGCAATCGGCCACCACGCGCATCCCGGCCAGATTGGGCGCAAGACGGCGCGCGTGAGCGATGTAGGCCGGCAGCACATCGACGGCGCGCAGCGCGCCGGGCTGCGGCGCCGGCTTCAGATTGCCCGATTGCATGCGCGCCGCCAGCGCGCGGATGTCGTCGGGCGTGACCGGCGTCTCGCCCAGCGCGATTTTGAAGCCGTTGTCATGGGCCGGGTTGTGCGATGCGGTGACCATGACGCCCGGCAGCGCGCCGAGGTGATGGCGCGCAAAATAGAAGGCCGGCGTGGTCACCATGCCGATGTCGATCACGCCGCACCCGCCCTGCAACAGGCCGGCGATCAGCGCCTGTTTGAGCGCCGGCGTTGACAGTCGCCCGTCGCCGCCCACAATCACTTCTGCTGGGGCGAGCTGCTCTGCCAGCGCCAGCCCCAGCCGCGCGCCGTCGGCGTCGAACAACTCGCTGCCATACCGGCCTCGGATATCACAGGCTTTGAAAATGCTCATCTGCAACCCTCAACCCTCAACCCTCAACCCGACTGACCTCGATCTGCGGCAAGACGGCCTCGTAGTCGGCGGGCGCAAAGCTGCCCGGGTCCATGGAAAGCACGCTGGACACGGCCACCGCGCAGGCTCGCCGCAGCAGTTCGGCTGGCGGCAAGGCGCGGCCCCAGCCATCCAGCAGGCCGGCCATCAGCGCGTCGCCGGCGCCCACCGGGTTCTGCGCCATCTGGCGTGGTGTCGCAGCCTGCCATACGCCGGCCGGCATGGCCAGGATCACACGATCGGCGCGCGTCACTACGGCGATCTCCGTCCCGCCGGCGATCCACTGGCGGAGCAACGCGATGGCACGCTCCTGACTCACAGCATGTTCTTCGACCTGCTGCGACAGCTCGAACCAGTTCACTTTGACCAGCCACGGGCGCTCGGCCAATCCCAGCCGCAGCCGCTCTCCGCTGGCGTCGAGGGCGGCCGGCACGCCGGCCTGTCTGGCCTCACGGATCCAGCGCGCGTAGGTGTCGGCGGGCGCGCCCGGCGGCAGGCTGCCGGTGAAGGCAATGGCCCGCGCGCGCGGCAGCGCGGCATGAATGGCGGCCTCCACGGCGGCGAGCTGTTCGGGCGTGACGCGCGCGCCGCGCATGTTGAACTCGGTGTCCTGGCCGCTGTCGCTGTCGATGATCTTGACGTTGATGCGCGTGGGCGCGTCGAGGAGGATGAATTGCTGCCGGGCGCCGCTGCCTTCGAGTGTGGCGATGAAATGATGCGCCTCATCGCGGCCGATGAACCCCAGCAGCAGCGTGTCGTTGCCCAGTTGCGCCAGGTAGCGCGCCAGGTTCATGGCTTTGCCGGAGGGAAATGCGGCCGACTTGTCGGCGATGTTGAGCTGGCCGAATGCCGGCGAGCGCATGCGCATGACGACATCCAGCGTTGGGTTCAGTCCGATGACAAGAAACATATTGTTGGATGGATTATAGAGAAGGAACAAGGAACAAGGAAGAAGGAAGAAGGAAGAATCAAGAGGGAAGGAAGCACTGGTTCGACGGGCTGATCGACCGACGCTTGCTCCATTGATGAACACGCCGGGAGTGGAGGAGTGGGGTTTGTTAGAATTGAGAACAATTCTCAACAAGAGGCAGGGCGGCGGTTGGCCTGAACTGGCCGGCGACGCCCATGCTGATTCTGCTTAGCGAGGTGAAATAGATGAAACGACTCCATCACTTGAAGGTCTTTGTCGCCGGGATGGCGGCGGTGTCCTTGCTGGTTGCGGCCTGCGCCGCCTCGCCGGCGGCCTCTCCAACGGTTGCGCCGACGACGCCGGGTGAAACCAGCCCGACGGCAGAGGCCCCGATGCCCACGGCGGCGCCGATGAGCGCAGAAGCTGCTCCGCCTGCTGCCGCGTTGCGTGTGATCGCGCTGGAAAGTTTTCTCGCCGACATTGTTCAGAATGTGGCCGGCGATCGGCTGACGGTGAAGGCGCTGATCCCGCCCGACGTCGATCCGCACGCCTATCAGCCAACGCCGGCAGATGTGGCCGCCGTTGCAGACAGCGATCTGCTGATTACGAATGGCGCCGGCCTGGTTCCAATGCTGGAAGAGTTGCTGAAGAACGCCGGCGGCAAGCGCACGGTGGTCGAAGCTGCTGCCGGCCTGACCAGCCGCGAGGCGCGCGAGGGCGAAGAGGCCGTGATGTCGCCTGAAGAGCGCGCCGAGGCGTTGTGCGCCCAATTGCCCGAAGCGGCCGGCGAGCCGCTTGAGGCCGGGCCAATGGCTGAAAGCGCACCCCTGGCTGGCCACGAGCATGAGCACGAGGGTGAACATGCGCATGAACACGGCCTGGAGAAGTTTGCGCTGAAGCTGATGGGCCAGGCTGCTGATTTCGGCGGCTATCTGCGCCTGGAGGTGAAGGAAGCCGGCGATTATCTGATCGCCCTGCCGACGGGCCAGTTCACGCTCACCCCGGTCGGCCAGGATCAGCCGGTGAAGGTCGAAGAGATGTTTCCCGTCGAGTGCGCCGGCCTGACCCAGGCGGCGCAGATGGAGCTGGAAGCTGCCGAATACGTGCTGGCGCTGTCCGGTTTTGCGCAGGCCGAGAGCTTTGTCGTCTTTGGGCCGGCCGGCGGGCATCACCACCATGACGCGGGCGATCCGCATTTCTGGCTTGACCCCAACCTGGTTGTGAAGTATGTTGAGAACATCCGCGATGCCCTGAGCGCGGCGGATGCGGAGGGCGCGCCGGTGTACGCGGCGAATGCGATGGCGTATATCGCGCAGCTCAAACAGTTGGACGCCTGGATCACTGAACAGGTGGCGCAACTGCCGCCCGAAGCGCGCAAGCTGGTGACCAACCACGAGAGCTTTGGCTATTTTGCCGACCGCTATGGTTTCCAGGTGATCGGCACGGTTGTGCCCAATGTCAGCCCGATGGCTCAGCCTTCGGCGCAGCAATTGGCGCGGCTGGCGGATCGCGTTAAAGAGGCCGGCGTGCGCGCGATCTTCCTGGAGACCGGCGCAGATCAGCGCCTGGCGCAGCAGCTTGCGCAGGAAACCGGCATCAGGGTGGTGACGGAGTTGTACAGTCACTCGATCACGACTGCCGACGGGCCGGCGCCCACTTACATCGACATGATGCGCTATAACACACAGGCGATTGTGAACGCGCTGAGACCGTAGAAGAGAGCACAGAATACAGAACACAGAACACAGAATACAGAATACAGAATACAGAATACAGAATACAGAGGGTCGGGCGAAGTGTGTGGAGAGACGTGAGGTGATATGGCGAATGATGACAGCGCGCCGTCGCATGTGACGCTTGAGCGGGTGACGTTGCGCTATGAGCGGCGCGCTGCGGCGGCTTTGGAAGATGTGACGTTCAGCGTGGCGGAAGGCGCGCGAGTGGCGGTGGTCGGCCCAAACGGCGCCGGCAAGTCCACGTTGTTCAAGGCGCTGGCGGGCTTGTTGCCGGTGGCAGCGGGCCGGCTGCTGGTGCACGGCGCGCTGCCCGGCGCGCACAAAGAGTGCGTGGCTTATGTGCCGCAGCGCGAAGAGGTGGACTGGCGCTTTCCGGTCACCGTCTTTGATGTGGTGATAATGGGCCGCTATGGCCGGCTGGGCTGGTTCAGGCGCACCAGCCGGCCAGACCGCGAGGCAGTGCAACGCAGCCTGGAACAGCTTGGTCTGACGCCGCTTGCCCGGCGCCCGATCGGCGAGCTGTCGGGCGGGCAGCAGCAGCGCGTGTTCCTGGCGCGCGCCCTGGCGCAGGAACCGCACATCCTCATCATGGACGAGCCGTTCACGGGCGTGGACGCCACAACCCAGAACGCCATCCTCGATGTGTTGGAGACGCTGAAAGCGCGGCGCATCACAGTGCTGGTATCGACCCATGATCTGCGTCTGGCGGCCAGCCGGTTCGAGCGCGTGGCGCTGCTCAATCGCCGGCTGATCGCCTACGGCGCGCCGGCGGAGGTGTTCACCGCGCCGGCGTTGACGGAAGCCTTTGGCGGGCAGATGTTGATGTTGCCCGGCGGCGCGCTGGTGGCCGATCACTGCTGTCCGCCGCCAGAACGAGAAACCGTTGCGGAGGCGGGATGATCGATGATGGACTGGTTGCTTGAACCGCTGCGCTATGAGTTCATGACGCGCGGCCTGCTGGCTGCGCTGATGGTGGGCGTGATTTGTTCGGTGATAGGCTGCTATGTGGTGCTGCGCTCGATGGCGTTCATGGGCGACGCGCTGGCGCACGCGATTCTGCCGGGCGTGGCGATCGCGTATCTGCTCAAGGGCGATTTGCTGATCGGCGCTCTGGCGGCGGCCATCGTTGTGGCGCTCGGCATTGGCTTTGTCTCTCGCCAGGGCGCGATCAAAGAAGACACGGCGATCGGCGTGTTCTTTGCGGCGGCGCTGGCGCTGGGCGTGCTGTTGATGAGCACGGCGCGCACCTTCGCCACCGATCTGACGCACATCTTGTTCGGCAATGTGCTGGGCGTCAGCCCGGCCGATCTGGCGCTGACCGCCGGCCTGGGGGTGATCGTTTTGCTCGCCATCGCGCTGCTCTACAAGCCGTTTCTGGTGATCTCGTTCGACACGGTGCTGGCGACGACGCTGCGCTGGCCGGTGGGCCTGTTGCGCGCGACGATGCTGGTGTTGCTGGCGCTCACCATTGTGGTCTCGTTGCAGACGGTGGGGGTGGGGCTGGTGGCGGCGATGCTGGTGACGCCGGCGGCAACGGCGTATTTGCTGACGCGCCGTTTGCCGGCCATGATGCTGACGGCGGCGTCTATCGGGGCGCTGTCCAGCCTGGCCGGCCTCTACCTGAGCTATTATCTGAACGTCGCTTCGGGCGCGGCGGTGGTGCTGGTGGCGACAGCGATCTTTCTGGCCGCTTTTCTGTTTGCGCCGGGACGGGGCATGGTGTGGGTATGGCAGATGCAGCGCCGCCGTTGAGGGCGATCGACCTGAACGTGGACTGTGGGGAGAGCTTTGGCGTCTGGACGCTGGGCGAGGACGCGCTTGTGCTGCGCCATGTCACCTCGGCCAACATCGCCTGCGGGGGACACGCCGGCGATCCGCTGGTCATGCGCCGCACGCTGCGCCTGTGCCGCGAGCTGGGGGTAAGCGCCGGCGCGCACCCCGGCTATCCCGATGTGCAGGGCTTTGGCCGGCGCGCCTTGCCGATGTCGCCTGAAGAAATCGCCGCCCATACGCTGGCGCAACTGGGCGCGCTGGATGCGCTGGCGCGCGCGGAGGGCGTGTCGCTGACGCACGTCAAGCCGCATGGGGCGTTGTACAACCAGGCGGCAGCGCGGCGCGACGTGGCGGATGCGCTGGCGCAGGCCGTGGCGGCGTTTGACCGCCGGCTGATTCTGGTTGGCCTCGCGGGGTCGCAGGTGATCGAGGCCGGACGGGCAGCCGGCCTGGGTGTGGCGCGCGAGGCGTTTGTCGATCGCGCCTACGAAGCGGACGGATCGTTGCGGGCGCGCCATTTGCCCGGCGCGCTGATCGCATCCATCGAGCGCAGCGTGGAACAGGCGCTGAGCATCGCGCTGCGTGGCGAGGTGGTCGCGCACGATGGGGCGCGGGTGAGCGCGCAGGCCGACACGTTGTGCATTCACGGCGATGCGCCGGATGCGGCGGCGCGGGCGGAGCAGGTGCGCCGCGCGCTGGAGCAGGCCGGGGTGGCCGTCCGGTTCGCCGGGGCTTCGACAAGCTCAGCCGCCGGGGCCGTCCCCTGAGCCTGTCGAAGGCAGCGGCGGCAGCAGGGTCAATGCGTGTGACTGAGCAATGGCATTTTGCGCCGATGGGTGAGGCGGCGCTGCTGGCGCAGGTGGCGGCGCCGGATGTCGATCTGGCCAACCGGCTGGCGCTGGCGTTGAGCCGGGCGATTGAGGCGCAACGCATTGCGGGCGTTGAAGGGGCCACGCCCGGCATCGATTCGGTGTTGACGCGCTTTGACTCGCTGGTTATCTCGCGCGCTGAGCTGCAAGCGCGCATTGCGCAGATCGCGCAAGGGCTGGCAGCGGCGGTGGCTTCGACAGGCTCAGCCACCGCCGCCGCCGGGGCGATCGAGATTCCGGTGGCGTTCGGGGGCGAAGCCGGCCCGGATCTGGAGGCGGTGGCCGAGGCGCTGGGCCTTGCGCCACAAGCGGTGGTGGCGGCGCTGTGCGCGCAACCCTGGCGGGTGATGATGGTCGGATTCGCGCACGGCTTTCCGTATCTCGGCCCGCTGCCGCCGGCGCTGCGCATCCCGCGCCTGGACACGCCGAGGGCGCGCGTGCCGGCGGGGTCGGTGGCGATTGCGGCGGGCATGGCCGGCATCTACCCGGCTGAGCTGCCGGGCGGCTGGCACATCATCGGGCGCACGGCGCTGCGCCTGTTCGACCCGTTGAATGAAAGCCGGCCTGCGTTGTTGCAGGCCGGCGATCGGGCGCGGTTTGTGATCCCGTAAGTCTGTTCGCTGAGTAGCGCCCGCAATAGCCCTGTCAGCGCCTGACTCGGATTCCCCGTGGCGTAACGACTGCAACTGTTCCTGCCAGAGCGCCCAAGTCGTAGGCTCTCAGGATTAACTCTAACAACTCTATCAGTGGACGGATGCCATCTTCATCAGGCCGCAGAAGCAATACTCCTGCGTGTGTGCCTGGCTGATGGGATCGAACATCCGCGAAACCTTTATCTGCTGTAATCAGGAGTCGCGCTTCACGCTGCACTGCTGCCCACAAAGCGTCGTCTTTCCAGCCGCGCATGTTCTGATCTATAACGCTGACAGCGTCATGACCTGAGACTTGCAGCAACTGAACCACTTCGCCTGGCAGATCCTCGTCAACCTTGATGCGCATCGTCATGGCGCCGGCAGCGGAGCGAGAACTTCGTGCCGCACGGCCTCAGCGGCATAAGCCAGCGCGGCCTGAATGTCCTCAGGCGTCAATTGAGGATAGGAGCGGATGATATCGGCGATAGTCATGCCGTCGGCCAAACTGCCGATGATGATTGTGACAGGTATTCTTGTGCCTTTCACGCAAGGATCACCGTGATGCAGACCCGGCGCAACAACGATCCGCTCCTGCCATCGCACTCGATTCATGCCTCACCTCACACATCTGATTCTACTTCTTCACACGCACCGGCATGCCAGCGCGGTCGGTGGCGATTGCGGCGGGCATGGCCGGCATCTACCCGGCTGAGCTGCCCGGGCGGCTGGCACATCATCGGGCGCACGGCGCTGCGCCTGTTCGACCCGTTGTAATGAAAGCCGGCCTGCGTTGTTGCAGGCCGGGGACGGCGTGCGATTTGTGATCAGGTAAACTCTGACTGCTGAAGAAAGCCCATAACAGCCTGCTTACATGCGGACGATCTCCACCTCGTAGCCGGCCGCGCGCAGCCTGTTGTGCACGGCTTCGTCGCGCAGGCGCTGAGCGGGGTCATCGCCGGGCAGCAGCACCCAGTGGCGATCGCGCACGCGGACAATGGCGTCGGGATCGATGACGGCGCGCTACAATAGCGCGCATGTTTGATCTGCATCCGGTGGCGCGCGGATTGATCCTGGGCGGAATCGGGTTGATTGCGCTGGGGGTGATTGCGCAGATCGCGCTGCGCGGACTGGGCCGGCTGCCGGGGGACATCGTGATTCAGCGCGACAACTTCACGCTGTACATTCCGCTGGGGGCGATGATTGTGGTGAGCCTGGTGTTGACGCTGCTGCTGAATCTGCTGGGGCGCTGGCTCAACGGCGGGCGGTGAGGGAGGCCTACGGCCTGTGTGGTCTTCGACCGGGCCAGGTTGAGCGCCCAGTGCAGAGTGTGCGCGCCCCGGCATAGAGCGCGCCGCCGCTGATCGCTTTAACTCCGAATTCTGCGCTGTGTCAAGGTTTGTGAACAACCGGCGTGTAGACCAGCCATCTGAATTCGTGAGCGCCAATATCGTAACCACCGCTCGAAGGCCGGCTAAGGCCGAAATAGTCCAGCCCGACCGGCCAGCCTGAGTCGGCTGCGTTAATAGCGGGGGATGCGGGCAACAAGCGATAGTCGATAGCTGTCGAGCCGCCGGGGTTGGCCAGAAGGGGGTTGGCGTTCACATCGCCTGGGCCAGCGCCCGTTCCTGCGCTGCCGCCATACCAAAGATTGTGGCGGAAAGTGACGCCGGGAGAGGCTGTGTGGGCAATGATCGGTCGGCCGTCGGTCTGGTAGAAGATATTGTTGACGATTAGGGTGTTGGTGTGGCCGGCGTCGGCGTCAATGTTGAGTGTGGCTTGCGTTGCAGAATACACCGTGTTGTAAGCGATCAACGTGTTCTTCAGCCCGCCACCCAGTTCGTATGAGCCATAGTTAATGCCTCGCCTGGTGTTGAGCACAATGTTGTTGACGATGCGATTGTTGTTGAGTGGATTTGAACCATCGTAAATGCCCTCGTTGGCCATTGCGATCCCGTTCGCTGGCGCGTTGAAACGGAAAAACTGCGGCTTATACAGGCTATAGGTCACATTGCGCTCGACTGCGGTGTTGGTGGCATTGTCCAGATAAATATTTACGCTAAAGTTGTCGCGCACTTCGTTTTGCAGAATCAGACCGCGATCTGACATCGTGAAGGCGATGCCCTCGCCGTAGTTTTCGTATATCAGATTGTGCGTCAGGGTCACGTATCGCGCCTGAAAGATGGCGATTCCCGCCGGCCACCCACTCGAACTCGTTGGAGGGTTATTCACCTGGTCATTGAGATAGACCACGTTGCCTTCAATCAGGACGTGGGAATCATCAATGCTGTCGTGACCGACGACAATGCCGCTGCGCTGTGAGTGGTGAATGCGATTATTGCGCACGCGCACGTGTTGCCCGCCCCAGGTGCTGATGCCCGTCCGCTTTGAATTGCGAACCTCGAATCCTTGAAAGTCAATAAACCTGCCGGATAACGTGACACAATTGTTGTTGGTTGGCAATCCAGAGCAGTCAATTGTGACTTCCTGTTCAAGATAGGGCTGGAACAGGATGCGCGCGCTGGCTGAACCGACCTTGTTTACTGTGAGCGTGGATGTGAGAGTGTAAACGCCGCTGTGCACGTTGATCACATCGCCGGCTGCCACCACCGAAGCGGCCTTGGCCAGGGTGCGAAACGGCTGGCTGAGCGTGCCCGGATTGGCGTCGCTGCCGGTGGTGGCGACGTGATAGACCTGACCTGTAACTGCGGCTGGATATGATGCTTGCGGCTCAACCGGCGCTTGCACAAATGAAAAACCAAGGATGATCATCAACATTGCTGGCATAGTAGCTGCTAGCGCATTCACCATAGAGGTTATTATAGGCGATAGTAATCGCTTGACTGGCGATGGCAAGGGTGCGCGTTTACAATTGGGGGCGATGATTGTGGTGAGCCTGGTCTTGACAGTGCTGCTGAACCTGCTGGGGCGCTGGCTGAACGGGGGGGCGGTGAAGAGGGCACAGCGCGCCAATGGCGCGCCATCTGCACAGGGAACGACGACGCCGGCTGACCTTCCTGCCGGCGTGGGAGGGTTTCCCAGGCCGGCAGGAAAGCTCCCCCCATTCTGATCGTGCGCCTCGCGCCGGGGCCGCGAGGCGCACGATAGTTATAACTCAGGGGACGGCTTTGGGCTAGAGGGAAATCCCCTAATTTCTGCGCGCCACCGGCAGGTACAGCGTCCGCATCGGCGCAAACAGCAGCTGGTAAGCTACCCCATCGCCGGCGGTGCGACTGTCAAAGTGGCGCACGCGCGCATAGAGCGTGCCGGTGTGTGCCGCTGTCCACGCGAACTCAATCCGCGAGCTGAGGTCTTCGGGATAGTTCACGTCGTCGTCCTCGGCCAGCACGGTGTCGGTCGCCCATCCGGACGGCGAGATCAACGCACTCTCTGCGTCCTCAGCGTCTCTGCGGTGAGTTTCCCACACAGGGAATGCAGTGGCCCCAAACTGTGAACGCCCCTCCCGCCCCGCGCCGCTTGTGGCAGAATTAATGTGCTACATGACTCATTAACATCCGAGAGCAATGCAGAGGGGCACAGATGGGCAACGCCGGCACTGCGGCGCGCTTATCCGGCGCGCCGCTCGCTGTTCTGGTTGTGGACGATGACGCTTTCAATCGCGAGGGGGTGCGGTTGTATCTGGCGCAGGCCGGTTTTCAGGTGAGCGAGGCCGGCGATGAGGCCGGCGCGCGCCTGATGGCCGCTCATCAGCTCTTCGACGCCGCAGTGCTGGATGTTTCCATTCCGGCTGTCGCGGGTCAGCGCGCCTACCCTGCGCAGAGCCTGGGCATCCGTCTGGCGCAGCATCTCAAGCGCCAGCGCCCGCGCATGGGGATTGTGCTGTTTTCAGCCTACGAGGATCGCGGCCAGGAAGTGCTGGAACTGCTCGAGATGGGTGTGCGCGGTATCGCCTACAAACTCAAGGGATGCCGCCCGCAACTGCTGCTTGAAGCGATCCATGCCGCCCTGCAGGGAAAGGTCGTGATCGACGCCGAGGTGACCGACACGCGGTTGCTGGCCCGTGAATTGTTAAAGCGGCTGAGCGTCGAGGAACGCCCGTTTGTGGAGCGCGCTCTGGGTTACATCGACAGCCTGACGTCGCGCGAATGGCAAATTGCCGATGCGTTGGCAGCCTCGCACAGCGCCGAGGGCGTGGCCGAGGAGATGGGCGTGTCGCTCAAGACCGTGGAGAACTACATCAGCCGCCTGTATCAGAAGCTGGGCCTCGATGAAGTGCCCGGCCATTTGCGCCGCTCGAACCTGCTGACCAAAACCTGGCTGGTGCGCAGCCTGAGCGAAGGCGACACGGCCCACGCGCCATAGACGCGGCGGGCCGGGCATGTGTGCGCGGGAAGGCGACGGGAAGGTAACACGATGGGGAAGGGTCACGCATGGCGCGCTGTGCGCGACCGGTTTGCGCTGCCGGCGGCGCTGGCTGCCGCGCTGCTCATGTTGCTGCTGGCCGTTTTCAGGTCGGCGCAGAACATCGGTCAGCCATTTCCCGGTTTTCTGATCATCCGCGAAGCGAACGGCCGGCAGTGGTCGGTTTGGGACAGCACTCCCTCCTGGTGGCCGGGCTTGCAGAACACCGGCCTGAATTACCGCGATGAGATCATCCAGATCGCCGACACGCGCCTGGCCCCCGGCGTCAACTATCACGCCCTCTTTCACAGCGCCTACCGCCAGGGTCAGGACAGCATCCCGATCGGCATCCGCCGCAACGGGCAGACCATCGCGCTGAAGGCGCCGCTGACGCCCTTCACGCCGGCCATGATTGTTGATTCCTATTTGCCGTCGGTGCTCACGGCGCTGTGCATCTGGATGCTCTCGGTTGCGGTGTATCGCGCTCAGCCGGCGGCGGCGCTGAACCGCGCGGCTGCCATGGTGGGCGCGCTGATGACCATCGTCATCGGCGTCTTTTTTCCAGGCCTGGACTTTGACAGCGCCGACCCGCTTGCGCGCCTGCTGGATCTGAGCTGGGTTGTCAGCGTGACCCTGGTCGGCGGCTGGACGTTCGACGCCATCATGCGCTTCACCACGCCTGCGGCGCAACTGGCCGGCAGCCGCGCCTATCGGGCCGCCCGCATGGTCGTATGGGCCGTGTGCCTGTTGGGGTTGTTGTCTTACCTGATCGCCAAGCTGCGCTGGTGGGTGTTTGGCTGGTCGCCGCTGGCAGCTCTGTTCGATGAAGCCGGATTGCGTTTCTCCGAAGTGACGGTGTTCGGAACCGGCGCCTTCGCCATGCTGCGCACGGCGTGGGCGGCCTGGCGCGGCGATGGACAACGATTGCGCCGGCAGAGCCGCATTCTGCTGCTGGGGTTTCTGGCAGCGTCACCGATGATCGCGACCCTGCTTTACGGCAATCACGCCCCTGCGCGCCAGTTTGTCGAATCCTTCGACCTGCGCTATCTCTATCTCAGCGTCCCGCTGGCGCTGGCGTTTGCCATTCTGCGCTATCAGATGTTTCGAGTGGCGCACGGGTTGTTCCTGTTGCCGCTGGCGCTGGCCGGCGGCGCCCTGATCGCCAGCATCGGCCACTGGCTCGTTCAACGCCACGCCTGGCCGGTTCCCCTCGTCATTCTGCTCGCCGTGCTGGCAGCCGGCAGCTTCACCGCCCTGTTGCCGCGCGCGTTGAGTCGTTTGTTGAACTGGGAGGGCCAGAGCTACCAGGCGGTCAAACGCTTTGCCGGCCGCGTCATGCGCTGCGCTGATCTCGACCGGTTGCCGGGGGAAATCGCCGGCGCGCTCGCGGTCGAATTGCAGGTCGAGCGGGCGGCTGTCTGGCTGATGGACGCCGACGCTGCGCTGACACTGGCGGGGCAGGCTGCGCCGGCTGAGCTGACGGGTGTTGCTGAAGGGCCGCCGCTGCCGCCGCGCCTGATTCCGCCGGCAGAGGCGTGGCAGACATTCGCTGCGCCGATCTGGCTCGACAGCCGGGAGCGCCCGCCGGCCTGGTTGGCGGCTCTGCGTCGGGCCGGGCTGGTCATCGCTGCGCCGCTGCTCGCGCAGGGGCAAACGCTGGGCCTGCTCGGCCTGGGCATGCGCTGGGATGAAGAGGTGTTCCAATCGCGCGATCTGGAGATCGTCGAGCTGATCGCCCAGCAGGCCAGCCTTGCGTTGCTCAACGCCCGGCACATTGCCGAGCTGCGCCAGGTGCCCCGGCGCGTGGCCGAAGCTCAGGAGCGCGAGCGATTCACAATCGCCCAGGAGCTGCACGACACCGTTCAACAGTTTCTGGGCCGGCTGCCCTTTCATCTGGAGCTGAGCCGCCGCGCGCTTGTCAGCGACGCGCCTGCCGCCGACGCGCGCTTGCAGCGCTGCATAGCCGATGTCGAAAGCGCGGCGCGCACGCTGCGCCAGATTCGCAGCAATCTGGCGCCCACGCAACTGACGAACGGCCTGGCCCAGCCGTTGCGCGATCTGGCCGAACGTTTCCGCGTCCGCACCGGTTTGCGCGTTCATATCGAGATCGATCCAGCCGCCGATGGCCGTCTGGACCCGGATGCGCGCCATGCCCTGTATCGCATCGCGCAACAGGCGCTGGACAATGTGGAAGCGCACGCCCAGGCTGCCAATGTCTTTGTGACCCTGGCGCCGGCAGACGATGCGGCCCATGCCTCAGCCGGCGGCGTTCGACTGGTGATCGCCGATGACGGGCGCGGCTTCACGGCGGAGGAACAGGAGCGCGCTGTCAGAGAAGGGCACTTCGGCCTGCTGTCGATGCGTGCGCGGGTCGAGCCGTTCGATGGCGTGTGCAATGTGCGCTCGACGCCCGGCCAGGGCACGCACGTTGTGGTGTGGCTTCCCGCGCGCCCGGCCACGCGCGAGCAGACTATTCACCCGGCCCAGGTGGCGCAGGGCTGAGCGAGCCGCCCGCTGCTATTTGCCGGCGTTGTTGACCGCCCAGCCGCCGATGAAGCCGATGTACGCCGGGATCAGCGGCAGCACACACGGCGAGGCAAACGACAGAAAGCCGGCCAGCGCGGCGATGAAGATCGTCGGCGCTGCGCCGGTGCCCTCGCCCAGCACCGCTTCTTCCGGGCTGAAGCTGGAAGCGGCCAGAATGCGCGTGACCTCCAGCATCTGGCCGGAGATCAACAATAGTCCGATTCCGATCAACAACACGCCGCTGACGATCTCCACAATGCGCATGTTGCGCTTGAGCCGGGCCAGCAGCGGCGTCATGCGGTCGGCCAACAAGGCGACCAGCAGGAACGGCACGCCCAGCCCCAACGTGTAGGCGACCAGCAGCAGCAGCCGTGTGCCCAGCTCGCTGGTGACGCTGAGCGTGAGAATCGCGCCCAGGAATGGCCCGATGCAGGGCGTCCACCCGGCGGCGAAGGCCAGGCCGGTGAGGTAGGACTGGGCAACGCTCGCCCCTTTTGACGCAGCCGGATTGATCTGCCGGCGCGTGTCGCTGTACAGGATGGGAATGTTGACGATGCGCAGTGTGAACAGGCCGAACAGAATCATGGCAACGCCGCCGATGACGCTGATTGCCTGCCGCAGGTCAAAAAACACATCGCCCAGCGCGGTGCTGGCCAGACCGAGAAACCCGATGATGAAGGTGCCGAAGCCGGCCACAAAAAACAGGCCCTGAACGAATGTCGCCAGCCGGTTGTAGGGCCGGCTTGCTGCGCCTGCTGCTGCGCCCGCTGCTGCGCCCGCTGCTGCGCCCGCTGCCGCGCTGGTCACTGTGCTCATCTGTTGCGCCATTGCTCGTCCTTATCCAATACGCGATACGCAATACGTATTATGTATTATGTATTACGTATTACGTATTGCGTATTTCATCTTTCACCCTTCTTTTCTCTTCCCTCTTCCTCCGTCTCACGCGCGATCTGTTCCAGCGCGCGCGCGTCGCGCGCCAGGGCGCGCCGGCGCAGGGCGAGCGACGCCGCGTAAAGCGCCATTCCGCCCAGAAACACCGCGTAGGCTGCGGCCAGATAGATCAGATTGCCTTCAAACATGGCTTTCTCACTGCGAGAGCAATTCAGCGCGCCGCGCGTTCAACGCATCGGCGCGTTCCTGCAGCGCGAGCCGTTCCCGGAGCAGATAGAAGTACAGCACGGTAAATGTCGCCAGGCAGAACACCAGGATCAGTGTCATCTCGGTGGCGACCCCAAAGCCGCCCTGCTGTGTGGCGTTGACGCTGGGACCGTACACGGCTGGATGCACGCTCTGCAACACCCGGCTGACCAGGAAGTTGAGCGGCACTGTCAGCGCGCCGACAACCCCATACACGGCGGCAAAGCGCGCGCGCCGGTTGGGATCCTCGATGCCGGCGCGCAGCATCAGGTAGGCGACGTACATCAGAAATTGCAGGGCGCTGAGGGTGAGTTTGAAGTCCCAGGTCCAGAAGGTGTTCCACACCGGGCGCGCCCACAACATGCCGCTCAGCAGCACCATAGCGATGAACACCACGCCGATCTCTGCCGAGGCCAGCGCCAGCCGGTCGTGCTTCAGATCGCGCCGGCGCAGATACTGAATGCCGGCGACAGCCGTCACAATCCACGCGCCGAAGCCGATCAGGGCTGACGCCAGGTGAAAGTAGAAGATGCGTTGCACGTCGCCGCCGGCCTCGACCTGCGCGCGCGGCGCCACGGCGAACACCAACACGAGGGATATCGCCAGCATCACGACAGAGGCAACCCCCAGCGCGCGGGCGCTTCCCTGTCTGGATGAACTCACGGACAATTCAATCGATTTCTGCTGAACCATGACAACCTGCCCTCAATCAATTCACGCAGCGATTATACTCAGCCCGTCCTGATGACTTGCAGCCGGCGCGCCTGCGGCAACGGCGCGCGCGCCCGGGATCCGTTGAAATGACAGATATCGCTTCTCCATCCATTGACCTCCGCGCCCGCAGCGTTGGCGAACTGCTGGACCTGACGTTCAGTTTGTATCGCGCGCACTTCGGGACGTTCATCGCCATCACGCTGGTGGTGATGGGGCCGCTCATGGCGCTGACCATGATTGGCAACAGCGCGTCGATCGTGCAGATCGTCTCGCCGCTGGGCATGACTGAATACGACGAGGCGGCCGTCACAAGCACGGTGACAACCATGCTGGGCGCTTCGCTGGTCTCGCTGTGCGCCGGCAGCCTTGCAATCCTGCTTGGCGTCTTCACGCCCTGGATGGGCGGCGCGCTGACCCACAACGTCATCGAGCGCATCCTGGGGCGCGCGCCGGCCTGGCGCGATTCGTATCGCGCCACCCTGCCGCGCTGGGGCGCTTTGTGGGCGGCATCGGCCATTCGCACCCTGGTGTTGATTGCCTGCGCGCTGCCAGCTGGGGTTGGCTTGTATGGCTCGTTGTTCGCTGCCTTGCTGGGCATCGGCGCGACATCCTCCGATTCGATGTCCGGCCTGGCGCTGACCGCCGGCCTGACTGCGATCTGCCTGCCGTTGACGGTGGTGGCGGTTGTCGTCGGCGTGTGGCTGGGGGTGGGATGGAGCCTGAGCGAGCCGGCGATTGTGGGCGAGGGCGCTGACGCTGTGCGGTCGATTGGCCGCAGCTACGCGCTGACGAATGGCTTTCGGTGGCGGTTGTTTGGCCGGCTGCTGGTGTTCTGGCTGATGCAGTTTGTTGTGGTGCAGTTGCCGATCGCCGGCCTGTCGTTGCTGGTGTTCGCCGGCGCTTTCGACGCCGCTGAGGGCGGCGACGCATCGACCCTGACCGCCCTCGGTTTCGTCGGTTCGCTGATCTTCGGCGTAATCGGCAATGTGCTGGTGACGCCGCTCAACGTCATCTATGTGACGGTGAACTATCTCGATCTGCGCGTGCGCAAAGAGCATCTCGATCTGCAATTGCGCGCCGCGCAGCTTGCCCCGCCCGTTCCCGCAGAGACGACGCAGATGAATCGCCCGGCGCCGGGCTTTGGCCTGCCCGCCGGTGTTGAGCCGGTGCCACAACCTGCGCCGCAGTCTGCGCCGCAGTCTGCGCCGCAACCCGCCACGCAGCTCGCGCCGGCTGAAACTGCCGCGCCGGCCCGCATGCCGCTGCATGACGCCGCGCCGATCGACCCCGCCATGCCGCCCGGCCAGCGCATCAGTCTGCTGTTCAACCGTATCCGCGCGCAAGGCCCCTCGGCAGAGCTGTTGAACGAGCTGGGCCTGGCCTATCAGCAAATCGGCGACTATGACGGCGCGCTGGATGCGCTGAATCGCGCGCGGCAACTGGAACCCGCTGATCCCGACATCGCCTATAACCTGGCGATCTTGCACCGCGATCGCAACAACCTGGGCGAAGCTCGTCGCATGATGGCGGAGTATCTGCGACTGGAGCCGGACGCGGCGGAGCGCCAGCGCGTCCTCGACAACCCGCGCCTGCGCAACCTCTTGCCCGTGCAGAACAGTCCAGCGTCATGATCTCCAGAATCACCGCCAACCCTTCGGCGCTGGACGCCGCCGTTTCTCCGTAACCCTGTTTACGCCCCATGAATCTATCCACGCTCTACCAAAACATCAAGGCCCAGGCGGCCAAAGTCATCGTCGGACAAGACGAAGCGTTCGAGCAGATCGTCATCGCATTGTTCAGCGCCGGCCACGTGCTGGAAGGCGTGCCCGGCACCGCCAAGACGCTGATGGCCAGGACGCTCGCCCGGCTCATCCGCGCCGACTTCAAGCGCGTGCAGTTCACGCCCGACCTGATGCCTTCGGACATCATCGGCGCCAGCGTGTTCAACATGCAGACCAGCGCGTTTACGCTGCGGCGCGGGCCGATCTTCACCCAGATTCTGCTGGCCGATGAGATCAATCGCGCGCCGGCCAAAACGCAATCCGCCCTGCTCGAAGCGATGGAAGAGCGCCAGGTCACCATCGAGGGCGAGTTGAACCCGCTGCCCGATCCGTTCATGGTGCTGGCCACCCAGAACCCGGTCGAATACGAGGGCACCTATCCGCTGCCCGAAGCGCAACTCGACCGCTTTTTGATGAAGGTGCGCGTGACCTATCCGCCGTCGAACGCGGAAAAGGAGATTCTGCGCCGCTATCACGCCGGCTTCGACGCGCGCCGGCTCGACGAGGCCGGCCTGACGCCCGTCTTGTCGCCTGCTGATCTGGCGGACGCGCGGCGCGAGATTCAGGCCGTCACCGTCGAAGACGGCATCCTCGATTACATCACCCGCTTGATGGACGCCAGCCGCAAATCGCCGGACCTGATCCTGGGCGGCAGCCCGCGCGCCGGCATCGCGCTTTTGCTGGCGGCCAAGACCTGCGCCGCGTTGCAGGGCCGCGACTATGTGCGCCCCGACGACATCAAACAGCTTGCGCCGCCGGTGTTGCGCCATCGCATCATCCTGCGCCCCGAAGCGGAAGTGGAAGGGCTTGACGCGGACAAGGTGATCGCGCGTCTGCTGGCGCGGGTTGAAGTGCCGCGCTGACCATCGCCAATGCCAACGTTACGCTTGCTGTTGCTTGCGCTGGGCGCGCCGGCCCTGCTCGCGCTGGCCGAGTTCAGCCCTGCCTTTGCCGTGGCCGCCG
>Ga0272446_1001422_pt1 | contig 34752 bp, 27 predicted proteins | sample YNPCB0061_FD_194587 | JGI IMG/M metagenome (GOLD analysis project Ga0272446, IMG submission 194587) | Hot spring microbial mat communities from Yellowstone National Park, WY, United States - YNP-CB-006-1 | ecosystem: Environmental > Aquatic > Thermal springs > Hot (42-90C) > Sediment | place...
CCCGGTGATAAAGGATTTTTCGACCCTACAGGCCCTTGAAAAGTCCAGGTCCGCTACCCAGGGTTCGCTGACACAGGAGGTAAGGAGCTCTTTGAGGATCTGCGGGTGTGAGAACAGGTCTTTGTACCCATAATCGTGGGGGTGGGGCATAGGGAAAAGGATAGCACAGGAGGGGCGCCGCAACAAGAATTGGAGGGGGAATAGTAGAGGACCATGCAACGAGGGGAAGGGTTCTGCTCAAAAATACTGCATATTTATACTACTATTGACACTTTTTTTGCATAGGGATACAATAAAATTATGAACCGGGTTTTTGTGCGCCACCATCATCATTCTCATCATGGTTTATCCACCAGGGGGGCGTAGGGTCCGGTGCCGCGTTGCGGTTCCATGAACGGTATTAAAACCGTGGGCTCCTGCGAGTCCACGGTTTTTTTTATACGCTTTCTTGGGGGCTCTACCCCCGGGACTGTGGGTCCCCGGGGCGGGATGCGGGGTTGTGAGGGTCCGGCGGCGCGGATCGAGCCGTGGGGGTTGTGGGGGGCCGCGAAACCGGCGGGGCCGATGGACGGGAGGTCCCGCTGGGTTCGCGGCGGGGGGCGCGTCGGATGGATGTCCAGCGTTTGCTGGATCCTTGGCGCCCCCCGGATACTATAGGTTAGGAGTAAGGAGTGGGGGTGTTGTATGGGTAAGTTGAGGATTTTGATTCCGAAGGGGCGGATTTTTGACAACGTGGCCCGGCTTTTTTCCGAAGCGGGGTTGCCGATTAGCCTTTCGGACCGGACGTATCGGCCTAGTATCGCCGCGGATTGGTTGGACGGTAAGGTGATGAAGCCGCAAAATGTGGGAGAATTGCTGGAACTGGGGAGCCACGACGCGGGTTTTACGGGGATAGACTGGATCCAGGAGACCGGGGCCCAGGTGGTGGAGGTGATGGATCTGGGGTTTGACCGGGTGCGGATCGTGGCGGCGGTGCCCGCGGTCATGGATGAAAGGGCCCTGCGGAGCAAAAAGTTGGTAGTAGCCACGGAGTACGTGAACGTGGCCCAGCGTTGGTTATCCGCGGAGGGGTACGATTTTCGCCTGGTGCGGACCTACGGGGCCACGGAGGTGTTTCCCCCCGACGACGCGGATATGATCGTGGATAATACTTCCACGGGGCAGACCCTGCGGGATAATGGTCTGCGGATCGTGGCGACGGTGATGGAATCGTCGACCCGCTTTGTGGCTTCCCGGGCCGCGATGGAGGACCCGGAAAAACGTTCGCGGATTGAGGAGTTGGCCATGCTGTTCCGGGCGGTGCTGGATGGCCGGGATAAGGTGATGCTGGAGATGAACGTGGTTAAGGCCCGGTTCCCCGATTTGGTGGCGGGGCTTCCGGCGATGCGGAGTCCCACGGTGGCGCCCCTGTACGGGGACGACGGGTACGCGGTGAAGATCGCCGTGTCCCGGAGCGAGGTGCCGGTGTTGATTCCTCGGCTGAAAAAATTGGGGGCCACGGATATTGTGGAGTACGAACTCCGGAAGGTGGTACAATAGGTTTGTTACGGGAGGCCGAAGGCTTTGAGGAGGTAGGTATGGAGCGGGTAGCGGAAATTACCAGGACGACCCGGGAGACGGATATCCGGTTGTCCTTGAACTTGGACGGGTCAGGGAAAGCGGAGATCGATTGTCCTATTGGTTTTTTGGTCCACATGCTGGAAACCTTTGCCCGGCACGGGTTGTTTGACCTGAAGGTCCGTTGCCGGGGGGACCTGGTGGTGGACCAGCACCATCTGGTGGAGGATACGGGGATTGTGCTGGGCCAGGCCTTTGCCCGGGCCTTGGGGGATAAGCGGGGCATCCGACGGGTGGGTTCCTGTTTGTTCCCCATGGACGAAACCCTAGCCCGGTCGGCGGTGGACCTGAGTGGCCGCCCATTTCTGTACTTTTCCGCCGACCTTTCGGCCTTTCCCCTCATTTCCGGGGATTCGTCCTTCCAGACCGATACGGTGGAGGATTTTTGGCAGGGCTTTGCCACAAACGCCCTCTGCGCACTCCACGCGGAGGTCCTGCGGGGGCGGAGCGATCATCATAAAATCGAGGCCCTCTTTAAGGCTACGGCCCGGGCCCTGCGGGAGGCCTGCGAGCTAGATCCCCGGGCTTCTGGGGAAATTCCTTCCACCAAGGGAGTTTTGGCGTGATAGGGGTGGTAAACTACGGGGCGGGGAATCTGGGATCGGTGATGAACGCCCTGGAACGGCTGGGCTTGGATGCCCACTTTGTTCGGGGCCCGGAGGAGCTGGAGGGGGGATCGGCGGTTCCCTATTCGGCGGTGGTGTTCCCCGGGGATGGGCACTTTGCCACGGCCATGGAGGCTCTGGAGGGGTCGGGTTACGCCGGGGCCCTCCGGACCTGGATCGAAAGGGATAGGCCTTTTTTGGGTATCTGCATTGGATTGCAGGTCCTATTTGAGGAAAGCGAAGAGGCGCCGCCGGTGGACGGACGGGTGATCCGGGGTTTAGCGGTCCTGCCGGGGCGGGTTAAAAAATTCCCGGGCCGGAAGATTCCCCTGATTGGGTGGAACAAAACCACCGCCCGCGGTGGGTCCCGGCTCTTCCAGGGTCTGCCGGAGGAAGCCTTCTTCTATTATATACACTCGTATTATGCGGTCCCATCCACGGATTTTGTGGTCGCCGCGGAAACGGAGTACTACCTGTGCTACTGTAGCGCCGTTGAACGGGGCGCTTTGACGGCGGTGCAGTTTCACCCGGAAAAATCAGGGGACGTGGGGCTCCGGTTGTTGAAAAATTGGGCGGAGGTGTACCGTGTTGGCTAAACGGATTATCCCCTGCCTGGACGTGGACGACGGCCGGGTGGTGAAGGGTGTAAAGTTCGCCGGTATTAAAGACGCGGGGGATCCGGTGGAAATGGCCCGGCGGTACAACGACCAGGGGGCCGACGAGCTGACGTTCCTGGATATTGGGGCGTCCTACAAAAGCCGGGCCACCCTGATGGACGTGGTTCGCCGGGTAGCCCGGGAGGTTTTTATCCCCCTCTGCGTGGGCGGTGGTATTCGGACCGTGGAGGATATGCGGGAGGCGATGAACGCCGGGGCTGATAAGGTCTCGGTGTGTACCGCCGCCCTGCGGGATCCTTCCCTGCTCAGCCGGATGGCCCGGGCTTACGGAAACCAATGCGTAATCCTGTCCATCGACGCGAAACGGACGGGGATCGATGGGGAGGGTCAGCCGGTGTGGCACGCCTTTGCCAAGGGTGGGCGGGAGGATACGGGGATCGATGCGATAGCCTGGGCGGTCCGGGCGGTGGAATTGGGGGCCGGAGAGATTCTGCTGAACTCGATCGACGCCGACGGGACCGGCGAGGGGTACGACCTGGAGCTTACCCGTCGGGTGGTGGAGGCGGTTCCCGTACCGGTGATCGCCTCCGGCGGAGCGGGAAACCTGGAACAGATCGTGGAGGCCCTTCTGCCGCCCCCCGCCGGTGATCGACCTGGAGCGCTGGTTGGAGACCGAGCTGGAGCGCGGGCCGGAGACCCGGAGGGTCGCTGGGGCAACGCGGATGCCGCGCTGGTGGCCTCTATGCTCCACTTTGGAAAAACATCCATTGGGGAGATCAAAAAATTTGCCGAAACGCGGGGAGTGTGCGTACGATGGTAGTAGCGTCTATCGATATTAAGGACGGAAAAGTGGTACAGTTGCGCCAGGGGTCGGAGTTGGTTCTGGAACGGGACGATGTGGTGGCCCTGGCGTCGGAGTTTGATCGGTACGGCGAGGTGGCCGTGATCGACCTGGATGCGGCGATGGGGTTGGGGGATAACGACGGTCTGGTCCAGTCCCTGCTCCGGCGCGCCGATTGCAGGGTCGGTGGCGGAATTCGGACGGTTGAACGGGCGGCGGAACTGATCAGTCTGGGGGCGAAAAAGGTCATCCTGGGGTCCAGCGTGTTCCGGGCGAGCGGGAAAAAGGGCGCCGGAGCGGAGGGTGGGGAGTTTGTCGTCCAGGTGGCTTTTTTGGAGCAGATGGCGAAAAAGATAGGCCGTCAGAGGATTATCGTGGCGGTGGACGCCCGGAACGGCGAAATAGTCGTGGACGGCTGGAAGACCCCCACGGGTCTGGACCTCTACGAAACCGCCCGTTTGGTGGAACCCTACGTGGGGGAGTTGCTGTTTACCTGCGTGGAACGGGAAGGGACCCTGACGGGGATCGATAGGGAGGCGGTACGACGGCTTCGGGATTCCGTTTCCTGTCTGTTGACCGTGGCGGGAGGAGTTACGACCTTGGAAGAGATCGAGGCCCTGGCCCGAATGGGGTGCGACGTCCAGCTGGGGATGGCCCTCTACACGGGGAAGATCAAGCTTTCCGACGCCTTTGTCCGTTCCCTTTCGTGGCACAAAGAAGCCCTGCTCCCGGTTATCGCCCAGGGTATCGATGGGCAGGTGTTGATGACCGGCTTTGCCGATCCGGAGGCGGTGGAACAGAGCTTTGAACGGGGGAACCTGTGCTTCCACAGCCGGAGCCGGAACAAACTGTGGATGAAGGGAGAGACCTCGGGGAATACCCTCGCGCTGGTTCGTCTGCGGGCGGACTGCGACCGGGACGCCCTGTTGGCCACGGTGATCCCCTCGGGGCCCACGTGCCACACGGGCAACTGGTCCTGTTTTGGGGATCAGCGGTACAGCTGGGAACTTTTACAGACCATTATCGGCGAACGACTGCGGAATCCCACCCCCGGTTCCTACACCGCTAGCTTGGACGACGAACGGGTTCGGGAAAAGGTGATGGAGGAGGCGGAGGAGGTCTGCACCGCCAAAACCCACGCGGAGGTGGTGTGGGAGGTGGCGGATCTACTGTACTTTACCACGGTTCTGATGAGCCGCGAGGGGGTAACGGTGGACCAGGTGCTCGCCGAGCTGGATCGGCGGCACAAAAAGTAGGGGCCTGCTATGAGCCGATTTTGGAACGACCGTGTTCGGGCCCTTTCTCCCTACGTTCCGGGGGAACAGCCAAAGGATAAACGGTACATTAAGCTGAACACCAACGAAAATCCCTATCCGCCATCGCCCAAAACGCTGGAGGCGATCCAGCGGGCGGCCAACGGGGACCTGCGGCTGTACCCCGACCCCACGGCCCTCGGCTTGCGTCGGGCCATCGCGGACCGGTACGGGACTTTGGTGGACCGGGTCTTTGTGGGAAACGGATCCGACGAGATCCTGGCCTTCGCTTTTGCCGCGTTTTTCGGGTCCCGGGGGACATCGGATGGCAGGGTTTCCAAAACCCTGCCCCTCCTGTTTCCCGACCTTACCTACAGTTTTTACCCCGTCTACGCCCAGTTGTGGAATGTGCCCTACCAAACCGTACCCCTTTTGGACGACTTTTCCATCCGACCCCGGGATTATCTGGTACCCTGCGGGGGGGTGGTGTTCCCGAACCCCAACGCCCCCACGGGGCGGGCCCTGGCTCTGGAGGATGTCCTCTCTATCGTGGAGTACCAGGAGGGACGGTCCACGGTGGTGTTGGTGGACGAGGCGTACGTGGACTTTGGCGCCCAGTCGGCCCGGAGCGCGGTGAACCGGTTCCCGAACCTGTTGACGGTCCACACCCTTTCCAAGGCCTGTTCCCTAGCGGGTTTGCGGGTGGGCTTTGCCATAGGCCAGGAGGAACTGATCGAGGGCCTGCGGCGGGTAAAGGATTCCTTTAACTCCTACACCCTGGACCGCCTTGCCCTCGCGGGCGCCGAGGCGGCGGTGGCCGACGGGGCGTATTACGACGAGATGAACCGCCGGGTGGAGCGGACCCGGGACCGGACCGCGAAGGCCCTGGAAGAGCTGGGCTTTACGGTGGTACCCTCCCATTCCAACTTTCTCTTTGTCCGACACCCCGAACGGGAGGGCGAGGAACTCTTTCAGTATCTGCGGGATCGGGGGGTCCTGGTTCGGTATTTTAAAAAGGAGCGGATAGATCAATACCTGCGGATCAGTGTGGGGACCGACGAGGAGATGGATACCCTTCTGGGACTTTGCGGGGAATTGGTGTAGCCGGGGTTTTAAAGGAGCGGCGGATGAGGATTATCACTGCGCTGGAATTTGAAGGGTACTGGAAGGACCGGGGATCCGCCGGCGACGAAGGGGCCGTCGAACAGATGGTTCGGGAGGTCATCTCTGCGGTCCGTTTGGAGGGGGATAGGGCGGTCAAACGGTTTGCCTCCCGCTGGGATCGATCTTCCCCCGAGGTTCTAGAGGTCCCCCGTTCGGTGGCGGAGGCGGAGCTGGCTCGGCTCCGCATCGAAGAGGCGGACCTGGTGGAGGCCCTGGAGTACTCCCGGGAAAATATACGCCGCTTTGCCCAGCTCCAGCGGGCCCAGATCCAAGATTTCGAGGTAGAGATCGATAGGGGACTCTTTACGGGCCAGCGGGTGGTACCGGTTCAGCGGGTGGCGGTGTACGTTCCCGCGGGTCGGTTTCCCCTGGTGTCCACGGTGTTGATGGGTCTGGTGCCCGCTACGGTCGCCGGTGTGGCCGAGACGATCCTCCTGTCGCCCCCCGGAGCCGATGGGCTCCCGGACCGGCGCATCCTGGCCACCGCCGCCCTGGCGGGGGTTCACCGGATTTTTGCCGTCGGGGGCGCCCAGGCTATCGCCGCGGCGGCCCTGGGGACCGAGACCATTCCCCGTTCGGACGTGGTGGTCGGTCCGGGAAATCGGTTTGTGGCCGCCGCTAAACGGCTTATGTACGGCTCCGTGGGCATCGACTTTGTGGCGGGGCCCACGGATGTACTCGTGATAGCCGACGGCTCCGCTTCGCCGGACCTGGTCGCCTCGGATCTGCTGGCCCAGGCGGAACACGACGCCGAAGCCCGCGCCCGGGCTCTGGTGCCGGACCGGGATTTTGCCCAACGGCTTGTGGCGGCCCTGGATCGGCGCCTGGAGGATCTGCCCACCGCCGAAATCGCCCGGGCTTCCCTGGACGCTGGGGGTGTGGCTATCATCTATGGGAATCCCGCGGAGGCTCGGGAGATAGCCGACACGGTGGCCCCGGAACACCTGGAGCTTCAGGTCGCCGACGCCCCATCCTGGGTGCCCCTGCTCCGGAACTACGGGTCCCTCTTTATCGGTTCCCGGTCGGCGGAGGCCCTGGGGGATTATTCGGCGGGGATTAACCATACCCTCCCCACCTCGGGGAGCGCCCGGTTTACCGGCGGTCTTTCGGTCCGCCATTTTATCAAAATCCTGACCACCCTGCGCTGTACCGATGGGGAGGGCTTTGTCCGGGCCCGGGGAGCGGCGATAGTCCTGGCCCAGGCGGAGGGGCTGGAGGCCCACGGTCAGAGCGCCCGGGCTCGGAGCCTTTAGGTATGTCCTCCGGGTGGTTTATTGGACCGGAGGATAACCACCGGCTGGATCGGGAGGCGGGGGCCCTTATCTATCCCGTGTACTCCCGCCGATCCAAGGGCCTCTCTGTGGGGATAAACCTCTTCCCCGATCAAAAGGTCTGCTCCTTCGATTGTCCCTACTGCGAAGTCTTTCCCTTCCGCACGGATATCCGGTTTTCCCTGGAAGCCATGGAGCGGGGCCTCCGGGCCATCGCAAACCGGGTGCCGACTCCGGAGGTTCGGGACCTGAGTTTTTCCGGCAACGGGGAGCCCACCCTATCGCCCGATTTTACCAGGGCCCTGGAGCTGGCGTTTCGGCTCCGGGACCAACTGTTCCCCGCCGCTTCTCTGGTGTTGATCACCAACGGTTCCACCCTCCTCGAGGCGGGGATCTTCGAGCTTCTCCGCTCCGCCGCTACGGGACAGGTGCACAACGCCTCCGCCCCGGGGCCACGACCGATGGGGGGCCTGGATATTTGGCTCAAGGTCGACGCGGGGACCGAGGAGTGGTACCGAAAAATCGATCGGTCCTCCGTCCCCTTTGGGCCGCTAATGGAGGCCTTTCACCGTTTTGCCTCCCTGGCGCCCCTGACCATCCAGACCATGCTCTGCGCCATCGACGGCGAAGTTCCGGGCCCCCAGGAGGCCCAAGCCTGGCAGGACCGGGTGCTGGACCTGATCGCGGCGGGAGCCACCCCCACGACCCTGGTTCGCCGGGTCCACGTGTACGGAAAAGCCCGGCCCGCCCCCGAGGACCCCTTAGCCCAGGCCCTACCGGTGGCATATTTAGAAGGGCGGGCCGAGTCCCTCCGGCGGGCCCTGAACGCCCTGGGTTATGGGGGCCCTTCCGCGACGGGTGCCCGGGTGGAGGTGGAAGTATTTCCGTAACCATGTACGACCGGTCCGGAGCACCCGCAGGTTTACCGGATCAATAATGAGTCCCCTCTAAAAACTGATGTTTTTAGAATTGTCTCAATAATGCTTGGCCTTTTTGGTCTCCGTAATGTCTACCAACATGACGTGAACCCGGGAGTAATCCTTTTCGTGGCCCAGAATGGGGCTTAGCTGGAGAAAGAAATAGTTCATCCTACCGTTAATCGTGGGAACGGGGATTTCCGCCTCAAAGGGCATGGTGTCTAGGGCGATGGCGGTAATCTCATCCTTAAAAAAAAGGCGAGCCTCCGGGCCCAGGCACTCTGACAGCGTTTTGGGCTTGTCGGTCTCCCCCTTCCCCAGGGTACGGAGGGCCGCTTTGTTAAGGTCACAGACGGTTACCATGCTTTTATAGGATTCCAACTCCGCTGGGTGGTTTTCCAACCAAGGTCCAATCTCCGAAGCATCCTTGAGGGCCCCCTCGGCGATGAGGCCCCTCAGTCGTTGTTTAACAGTTGAAAAATCTTCGATAAAGACAGGTCCCACCGCGTCCTCAAAAAGGGACCGGTAGTGCTGTTCCCGATCCTTCAGTTCCATGCGGGCCTCAAAAAGGCGAAAGGCCATTTTGATGGACGCCTGGAGTACCGTGGGAGCGGAATTCTTAACAATATAGCCGTAGGAGGTGATTTCCTCGGTCTTTTCCACTATTTCCTTTTCCGTATGGGCAGAATGGAATACCACGGGAATTTCTTGTTTTTGGAGGATGATCCTGGCGGCTTCCGTGCCATCCATACCATCGCCCAGATCGATATCCATCAAAATAAGGTCAGGGACCCGCTCCTCCAGGGCCATCTTGATAGCCTCTTCTCCCGAGTGGGCCACCTGGACCTGGTAGCCAAAGCGTTTTAAGGTATTGGCGGTGACCATTGCGATAATCGCCTCATCCTCTACCAGGAGAATCTTTTTTACGGTCATGGTTTATAGTACCACGGGCATTGAGTTTTGTACACCGAAGGGGAAATACACGGGTGATCTGATCACTATTTTAAGGAAACGAAGCGATAGGTTAGGCTTCCCTCTACCACCTACCGTGGAATTGAGGCTGTCTAATAACTCTGTTAGTTATCAGACAGCATTTTACGGTGTTTTGGCCTGAAAAGCCGCCAGGTACGGTTCCACCAGATCGTTTTTTAAGGCCCCGGTTCCATCGTAGGTGATGGAGAGCACGGGGACCCCCGTCAGGTTCTCGATGGCTTTTTCCATGGACTCGGTAACCAGGGACGCACAACAAAACGCGGGGGCCGCCTGGACAAAGAGCGAAACGTCGGGGTATTCGTCCAGAATTTTAAGGATCTTGAGGGTATTATCAAAGTTTTCTCCCGACATTTCGGGCCGGATCCCAAAGTATTCGTAGGCTTCCTTACGCCGTTTATTATCCCAGGTGGTACCCAGGGTCATCCCGGTTTTCCTCCCCAGGGAATGCTCAACCTGGGCTATGGCTAACAAGACGGTCCGGTATCCCGCCCAGCTGGCGTATCGCTTTTCCAGCAGGAGCCGGTCAAAAAAGGAATCCACCGTGGCTTTAAGGTATTCGATATACGAGGTGACCACCACCTCGCCCCCCGCCTGTTCGATGGAACGAATCAGATTTTGGTTAAAGATATCGTTGTCCCGGACGTAGAAATCCCCAAAGATAGCCACCTTGGGTCGTTTTTCCTCCCGCCGGGGAAGGTTCTCCAATCCTTCGGCTATTTTTTTGATGATCGGTACCATGGGTTTTCGTTTTTCAAAGGCCCCAACGCACTGTTTAAGCGCTTCTTCCACAAAGGCATCGGCGCTCCCTGGCTCAAGTTCGTAGGGCCGAATTCGGGTGATGATTTTCCGAAGCATTCCCCCCAGGGCAAAGGCGTAGAACGCGTCGATGGTCATCCGGGGCGAAACATCAAAAAATATCATATCCCCGTGGTAAACCTGCATTTTTTCCATCCCCCTACCGGCTTTTTTAAAAATATTTTCGATTTGTAGCGGATAGAGGGGAATATTGCAGGGCCAAAGGGCCCGGATCATCCAAAGGGTGGTCCGTTCGGGATCCAGCCCCTGGGTCTCCACGTATTTGATCGCTTCGTAGGCGATTATACTGACGGGAATACACTGCCCCGTGTTCAACGTCATGGCCTCCCGGATCATCTCGGGGCTTTCTTCCAGGGCGTGGGCGTCGATGCCATGGCCCCGAAGGGCCGCCGCTAAAAGGTCGCACACCAGGGGGTCCCAGTTAGGCAACAGAACCGTTTTGGTTCGAGGAAAGTGGGGAGCCCCCTTAGTCTGGGGCGTCTCCTTCGCTGTTTCCTTGGCAGGGGTGCCCAGAAGGGAGAGCGGAAAGAGGGGAGCGCTTTTTTTGGGAAGCCCTTCGTCCCTTTCTATCACCGTTTCTTTCCGTTCCCCCTGGGCGTAAAAATGGTTACGGAAGGCGCGTACCGCCGCCTCTACCCGGGTCTCGTACCCCACGGCAGAACCGTGTTCGTCGATCTGCAGAACGAGGTAGGGCTTGTGGGCCCGTTCCAAAATGTCCTTAAAGGATTCGATGGCGAAGGAATCGGGACCGCATTTAAAAGAGGTGATAAGCACGGGGTAATAATTGGCGTTATCCCGGCTAAAATAGGCGGCTTCGATAACCTGGGAAGCGTAGTACCAGTGGTAGGCCTGCAGTTCGTGTTCCTGCTTGTAGCTTTCCAAGGGGGTGATCATATCGTGAAACAGGGCCTTAAGTCCATATTGGGCAAAAAGATCGATAATACCCTTATTCAACCCCTTGGAAAGCACCGTGTACGGTCGGCCGGTCAACAGGATCGCCGGTTCGTCCACGTCGGGTTTTAGCTTAGTAAAGAGTTCCCGCAACTTTTGCCCGTAAAGGTGTTTGGCCCGCCGCATCAACCGATAGGTCCGCTCCATTACCGACGGCGTGGGCAGGGGAATTCCCCGGGCCGCGCACAGGGGCCGCAGGGCTTCCCGGATTTCGTTCATGGCCGACGAGTCGTTCCCGTAGGTGGAAAAGATCAGGGGCCGCAGGAGCCGCTCGGCCCCCTGGGTCGCGACTCCCACGATGGTGGGGGCGTATTGGGAATAGTTACAGAAGAGGTTCCGTTCCTTGCCGGCCTTGGTGGGTTCATCCTTTCCCCGTTGGGGCGCCTCCAGGTATACGGGCAGGAAAACGTAGTCGCAGGATTGCAACAATTGCTGAACCTGGCCGTGGATCATGGAGATGGGGGCGCAAAAATCGGCCCCGGCGATCCGTTTCCCCGTGATCAACAGGTCCGCCGCATCGTTCCCCAGCTGGACCGGAAAGCCCAGCTTTTCGAAGAAGGCTTTCCAAAAATAAGCGTCCTCCTGGAGGTACAGGGCCCGGGGAATACCTATTTTTGGGTAGGAGGGCGTCGAAGCCCCCTGGGGGGACGTTGGGGTCCCCCGATTCATGGCGGGGGGCGTCACCGCTTCCAGGGCCCGATCGGCGGCCTGGTACACCGCGTCGGTTAGAAGGTTGATGGTTTGGGTCGATAGGGAAACGATGGCCTGGGAAAGCCGGGTCCCCAGGGGGGCGTCGGCGGAGGGCTTTAGGGCCGCCTTTTCGCGGACCGAACGGATCGATTCGTTCAACAGGAAATTCCGCTCCCGTAATAGGTCAAACCCTGAACGGTTTTTGGATACAAAGGTCGTATCCCCCGCACCCCGGCCGCAGAGGTAGCCGTAGACCACCTCCTGGCCCTGGAGGGTGATGATATGGAGCTTGCAGTGGTTGGTGCACCCCGTACACACATCGGAGCGCTGGGTTATCGTTTCCCGCCAAATATTCAGCCCCTTAAAGGCACTGGGTTTGATCGCCTCCCCCGCGGGGGTTCCCGCCCGAACATCGTCCCGGTGCTGAAGCACCGCCCCCATAGCTCCGGTCAGGTGGCAAAAGGGGGATACCGCGATGGGCTTCCCCAGCCGTTTTTCAAAGGCCGCCACGAGAGCTCTATTCTTCGCCGTTGCCCCCTGAAAGACGATATGGTCCCCGATGGAGCCCTCCATGGCAACCTTGGAAAGATAATTATCGCACACCGAAAAAAGGGTGGCGGTTAACAACTCTTCCGTCGAATACCCCTCGTTCTGCAGGTTGTTCAAATCCCGTTCCATAAAAACCGTGCACCGGTCGCTCGTGGCGGGAGCCCGGTGCCCCAGGGCTCGGTCTGCGTACTGACGGATGGGAACCCCCAGCTTAAGGGCCTGTTCCTCGATAAAACTACCCGTACCCGCGGCGCAGACCGTGTTCATCTGGCTGAACACCACCCGCCCCTCCGAAAGGGCCGTGAACTTGGAATCCTGCCCCCCAATTTCGATAATCGTGTCCACGTTCCGGTCCAGCTCTATGGCCGCCCGGGCGTGGGCGGTGATTTCGTCGATAACCCCATCGGCTCCGATCACCGCCCCCACCAGTTTTCTCCCCGACCCCGTGGTGGCGCAAGAACCGATGGAAAAACGAATAGCCCTTGTTTGTTCGATGAACTGAAGGGTTTCTAAAAGACCTTGAACCGCCCGGATCGGATCCCCCGCCGTACGGGTATACAGGCCCAGGAGCATGCGCCCCTCGGGAGTTAGAATCGCCGCTTTGGTGCTGGTGGACCCGATATCGATACCCAACAGGACTTCCAAAGGGGCTCCTTTTTCCAGGTCCTCGTATATATCCGTTTCCACAGGATTTTGGGGGCCCAGGGTTTGGGCTATATGGTTAAAGGATTCTTTGGACGTAAACTCCGGGTAGGGACCCTGGGGACCCCGCAGGGGAGCGTGGGCGTACCGCTTTTTTTCTTCTACCTTGACCAGCAGGTCCTCGGCGCGGTGGCCCACCGTATTGACCCCGTTGGATTTGGCCCCCTCTTCTAGGGAAGCCTTCGGAGCTTGGGCCTCCAACAGCCGGAGCCGGAGTATCGCCCCTATAGCTCCGTAGAAGGGAGCCATATCGTCGGTGATTATAGGAATCCCGGCGATTTTTTCCAGGTGCTCCACCACCCTCCGGTTCAGCGCCACACCCCCCGCCATCACCGTGGGGCTTTCCAGAGTTTCCCCGGGGAAGAGGGTGTCGGCGATATTCCTGGCTAAGCCCAGGCAGAGACCGTCGGAAATTTCCGCCAAGCCCCAGCCTTCCTGCTGAGCGTGGATCAGGTCGGTCTTGGCGAAAACCGAACAGCGGCTGGCGATCCGGGGAATATCGGCCTTTGCCCCCCTGGCCAACGCATCCAGCTGGTCGCTAGTTCCAATGCCCAGCCGGGCGGCCTGCTGGTCCAAAAAACTCCCCGTCCCCGCCGCGCAGGTCGAATTGGCCCGCATCTTTCGGTAGGCCCCGTGGGCGTTAAAAATAATCCGGGCAAATTTCTCCGACCCGACGATAATCAGGTTCCGCGCGTCCCGGTGGATGTGCCTGACCCCCTCGATAAAACACACCTTACTGTCAAAACGTTGATCCGCGTGGATAAAATAGGGCGTCCCTGTCGTGGCGGCCACGGATCGAAAGACTTCCCATTCGCTGGTTTTAAGATATTTTTGGACCACCTGGAAGGGATTCCCATGGTGGTACTGGTACAAAGAATCCACCACCCGGTTATCCCGGTCCATCACCACAATCTTTACGGTCGTTGAACCAATATCTATACCCAAATCTACGGGAGTTGTATTCCTATTCATCCAGAGCTCCAACGTTAATTGAATTCAGAGTCTCCTCTAAAAACCAATTGTTTTTAGAGGAGACTTAAGCAATTCCTTACAGGAATTGCGATTTCAGCGGAACAATTCTAAAAACTGATGTTTTTAGAATTGTCTCAATTCACAAAGGCCTATTTCCAGCGGGAAACTACATAGCCGTTTAGTAAATAAATCACGAAGACTCAACCTCGTCCAGGGGGGGGAAGTCTCCCCCTCGCCCGCACTCCGGAGCCCGTACAACCCCTCTCGCCCAGCGGGTCTCTGCTCTTCCGCGGAGACCCGCCGTTACAGAGCCCCCGTGGGCTCCTCCGTTGCGGGCTACCCCCTCTCTTGTCCGCCACCCACGTTCAACGCCGCTTTCCAGAGGGGCAGTTTGTCTTCGAGCCGCCGGTAACGCCTTGTGGGCACAGGACTGGTGGAAGGGAGCCTAAAAATCTCCATCGGTTTCCCCCTCGGTCCCTCCCAGGTATACATTGAACCCAGGGCGGGTAGGGGGCCCTTGCGCTGGATCAGCTTTCGGTACAACAGACTCGCCGCAAGGCTACCGTTCAACAGAATCCGTTCAATGGCGGGATAGGCCCCCAGAAATCCCGCTATATCATTTAGTTCTGGTTCAAGAATGTTCTGGTCCAGGCTCCCAGCCCGCTCGCAGGAAGCAACCAAGTCCCACAGGGCAAGGTTCCCCTCCTCGAGCAGGGCCCGTTTTTCTTCTACTCTAACCGGGACGGGAAGGCCAAGAATACGAGATAGGAGGGGCCAAAAATGGTTGCGACGGTGACCATAATACATCCCTTCTTCCAGGCTCGCAACGCTCGGAAAGGAGCCCAAAATGAGGAACCTGGAATCCCTAAAAACAATCGGAGGAAGCCCGTAGAGCCGCATGGCGCAAGTATAATAGAAAAACGCCTACGATTCTTCTTCCAAATTACCAGACCACAATTGTTCCAGGAACAGTTGCCAGGGAAAAATATCGATGGTATCCCTTCTGCGGGCCCGTTCCTCCCCGCAGACCAGGATAAAACGTTTTACCTGGTTTTCCTCCCACAACGTTTTTAGCCTGGTAAGGTACTTGTCCTGGACGATGGTCGCAGATTTCCCGAGATAACCAACGAGGATGTTTTATGTAGGGGTACCGCGTTTTAGCACCCGGTCGAGCCACTCGTAGGATTCCCTTCGTACCTGTTCTGGAAAAGCGTGGGGGCCGGGGAAAATAAGCGATTTAAAATTATCCGCCGCTCCCCGTAGGGCATAGCTTTTTTCCGCCCTTTCGACGATGGTCCGGACGCCGTCGATGGGAAAAATCGGATCCTCACTGCCATTGGTCATCATAAAGGGTCGAGGCGCCAGGTCCGCCACCAGGTCATCCATATCGCCCAGGTTAAGAAACCCGAAGGTATACATGGCCCTATTGTGGTTAATGCCCTCCCTGATAATTGCCCTGAGTAAACTGTAGCCGCAGGATGACACGGCCACCCGTATCCTGGGGTCATACCAGGTCAGCCATAGGGTTTCTTGGCCCCCCAGAGAATGGCCGATGGCGCCAATTTTTTCTTTATCCACAAAGGCCAGCGATTCCAGAACATCCAGCCCCCGGCAGAGGTCGGAGATATACTTTGCTTGCAGGGTGGATCCCTTAAGGAGCTGGGTCGTAAAAAGAAACTGCTCGTAATTCGACCCTTCTAGATGGTTGTTTTCCCTTCTAATAAATTCCTTGGGTCTTCGGTCCTCAAAGCCCAGGTGATCGGGGCAGAGGACCACATAGCCCCGTAGGCACAATTCAAGTCCGTAATGGTACATGGCATTTTTGCTCAGCCCCGCGACCTCAGATTTGCCGATATAAAACTCGTCCCCATGCTGGTGGGACGCGATAATAGCAGGGTTTTTAGCTCCCCGGTTTTTTGGAACCAGGAGATACGCCTCTACCCGTTCTTCCGGTTCCACGTTGTACCGGATCTTCTGCAGGCTATGGGTCCCCTTATCAACCGAGTCGACCACCTCCGCGTTTACCGCGCACCGTGGGGGAAATTTCCCCAGACATTCCAGGACCTCTTCTCTAAACCCCATGGTTAACCTTCCTTGGGTTTATTTTATCACAGTACTTAAAAGATCGGGAGAGGATTATGGATCGCATGGGAATATCATAACACTTTAGAGGGGCCTCACCCTTTACAGAAAAACAAATTACCTTTACGTTTTAGCGGAAGGAGACATCGATGAAAGTAGCGGCGTTTAACGGAAGTCCAAAAAAGGAGGGCAACACGTACCAGGCCCTCCGCATGGTCTGCGACGAATTGGAAAATCGGGGCATCGAAACCGAAATTATTCATGTGGGAGCGAAGACGGTGGCCGGTTGTACCGCCTGCGGCTCCTGCGGTCGGAATAAAAACGAAAAATGTATCATGAACGACGACGGGGTCAACGAATGGATCCAGGTGATGAAGAAGGCCGATGGGATCCTTTTGGGTTCCCCGGTCCATTATTCGGGGATCTCGGCCACCATGAAGGCCTTTTTAGACCGGGCCTTTTACGTGGCCGGGGGAAATGGGGGCCTGTTCCGTCACAAGGTTGGGGCGGGGCTGGTGGCGGTCCGGCGATCCGGCGGTATGGTCGCCTTTCAACAGCTTAACCAGTATCTGCTCTACTCGGAGATGTTGATTCCTACGGCCAACTATTGGAACGTAATCCACGGGCGGGGGCCTGGAGAGGTGGTTCAGGACGATGAGGGGCGTCAAATAATGCGCGTCCTGGGGAAGAATATGGCCTGGCTTCTCCAACTGGTGGCCGCAGGCCGGGGTGTGGTTCCGGAACCCGATGGGGAGCCTAAAACCTACACGAATTTTATCCGGTAGTCCCGTTCTGGTAGGCTTTGACAGAAAACGATACCTGTAGTAGTATGGGTTTGTACAATGGATGAACAAATTAATGGGTGTACATAACAACGCCTTCCAAAAGAACGCCAATATTTCCATGGTTGCCCGAACGATTTGGCGCAGGCCCGGTATCAGTCGGATAGAAATAGCCCGGGAACTGGACCTGTACCGATCCACGGTTACCAACATTATCCAGACGCTTATCGACGCGGGGGTGGTTTACGAAGCCTCTGCGGGGGAAGGTACCGTTCAGGGAGGGCGGAAGCCCATCCGGCTCAACATTCGCCCCGATATGGGGTCTGTCCTGGGGTTGGAATTCCAGCCTGGTTTGTACCGGGCCGTGGTCGTGGACGTGTTCGGCCAGACCCTGGAGCACTTTGAAGGAACCCTGGACGAACGGGACTTCCTTCTAGCCTGTACGGAGACCGTGGATTCTCTTTTACCGCAGATCAAAAAACGTGGATGGTCCCTGTTGGGTATCTGCATCGGCCTGCCGGGTATGGTGAACCCCGACGAGGGGTTAATCATCCTTTCGGATCCCTTCGGTTTAAAAAATTATAACCTGATCGATGAAATGGCTCAGCGGTATTCGGTCCCCGTGTTGGTGGAAAACGATGCCAACTGTTGCGCTTGGGAAAGCCTGACCCGGTACCGGGATACGGGACTGGAAGATTTTGTATCGGTTATGACCACGTACCATCCCGCAAATCCCAAAACGCGTACCAAGGCCGCCATGGAGGTTGGTTTGGGAATCGTTTTGGGCGGGAAAGTGCGGTATGGGAAAAATTACGCCGCGGGGGAACTGACGAGCCGGTTGTGGCGGCCCGAAGAACCGGTACGGTACGGTCTGAATGACCAGGAAACCGCCCAGCTCCCGGTCGATTCGGGGCTCTACCGGCGGTTTGTCCGGTCCTTGTTTGAGCATATAAAAATAATTGTCCCCGTGGTGGACGTGGAGGCCCTTTTTTTGCACGGGGATATTTGTGGAAAAAAGGAGTTGACCCTAGGGGTTTTGAACCATTCCGATGGGGACCTCCGCAGGATTTTGGAGAGGGTAGGGTGTCGTCTTGAATTTTCTAATGGTCTCCCGTGGGACGTAGCCCGGGGGGCGGCTTCCATGTTTTTAAGTCAGCTGTTCGCGATCCCCGCGTTAGACGAACGGAAAGGGCGAAGTCGGCTGGAATGGGATACGATTTTTTCGCTGATAAAAAGGGAAAACCCCGGAGCCAGGTTATACAATCCCGCAGGCTCCCAGGGAAGATAAGGAGGGTGTATGGGTTCGATCTGTTTACACAACGGGACCGTATTAACGGGTTTTGCCGCCATGGAACGGTGTGCCGTTTTATTGGAAGGGGCGGTGGTTTCGGATGTGTTTTCCCAACGGCGGTTTGAACAGAGAAAATTCGGCTCCGATGTCCGGCTTATCGACGTAAACGGGGCCTTTATCGCCCCCGGCTTTATCGATACCCATATCCACGGGTTCGGCGGATTTGGCACCGACGGTTCGGATAGCAAAATGGACCTCACCGATTCGGTGGTGGAGATGTCCCGGCTTTTGGCCCGATACGGGGTTACGGCCTTTAACCCTACCCTGTACCCCTCCGAAGGCGCGGCCATGCTAGAGGTGGTACGAAAGATCGCCGCCGCCAAGGGAAAGGAATCGGGGGCCCGGATTATGGGCCTCCATTTGGAAGGGCCCTTTTTATCCCCCGAACGGCTGGGGGTTCAGCGACCAGAAACCCTCCGACCGGTGGACATAGGGTTTATGGAACAGTTATGGGAAGCCTCTTCCGGAAGGATCGTCAACATGACCGTGGCACCGGAGTTAAAGGGTATGCGGGAACTGGCCCTCTTCTGCGTTAAAAAAGGCATCGTGTTGCAGGCGGGCCATACGGACGCCCGCTACGAAAATATGGTGGAGGGTATGCAGGTGGGGATCCTCCACTCGACCCACCTCTTTAACGCCATGAGCCGCTTGGATCATCGAAACCCTAACGCGGTGGGGGCCATTTTGATCCATCCGGAGATGTCCTGTGAAATTATCGCCGACGGTTATCACGTTCATCCGGACCTGATGAAGCTGATAAAACGGGACAAGCCCATCGATAAAATTGTGCTCGTCACCGATGCCCTCAAACCCACGGAACAGCAGGAGGGGCCCTTCTTTGCCAACGGGGAGGAAGTGATTCTTAGGGAGGGGGTGTTCCACCGGAAGATGGACGATGTGATCGCCGGTTCCAGTTTGACCATGATCCGGGGGGTACAAAACCTGGTAGAATACGGTTTTTCCATCGAGGAAGCCGTAAAAACCGCGGGTACCAATCCCGCCCAGGTCATGCGTTTTAACCGTAAGGGGACCATTATCCCCGGTAACGACGCCGACCTGGTGGTTTTCGATTCCCAATTTACGATCCTCGCCACGGTGGTGGGCGGGGCTTTAAAATATAACCAACTATAGGAGGAAACTATGCGCCTAATAATCCGTCCCGACTACGCTTCCGTTACCCAGTGGGTGGCCCAGTACCTGGTTCATCGGATCAATGAATTTAAGCCCACCGCCACGAAGCCCTTTGTCCTGGGCCTTCCAACCGGTTCGAGCCCCCTGGGGGTGTATCGGGAGCTGATTCGACTGTACGCGGAGGGGCAGGTAAGTTTCGCCGATGTGGTAACCTTCAATATGGACGAGTATGTGGGGCTAGATGAAAATCACCCCCAAAGTTATCATCGTTTTATGTGGGATAATCTGTTTTCCCATATCGATATTAAGCGGGACCATATCCATATTCTCAATGGTATGGCCCAGGATCCGGAAGAAGAGTGCCGGTCCTACGAACGACAAATTGCTGAAGCCGGGGGGATAGAACTATTTTTAGGGGGTGTGGGTCCCGATGGGCATATCGCTTTTAACGAACCCGGTTCATCCTTGGCGTCCCGGACCCGTGTTAAAACCCTAACCATGGATACCCGAATCGCCAACTCCCGGTTTTTTAGCGGCGATATACGGCAGGTCCCCTCCACAGCTCTTACCGTAGGGGTCGGCACGGTGATGGACGCCCGAGAAGTGGTCATTATCGCCAGCGGTCATAATAAGGCCCGGGCACTCCAAGCGGCGGTGGAGGGGGGGATCAACCACATGTGGACCCTTTCGTGCCTGCAACTGCACCCCCGGGGAATAATCGTCTGCGACGAGGCCGCCACCGACGAGTTAAAGGTCGGAACGGTCCGGTACTTTAAGGATATCGAAGGAGAAAAGGATGTATAACCGTGTCCCGTGATGGCTCCGTTGAAACCTGGCCGGTACCCCTACCACCGGTCCTATCAGGAAACGGTGGAAGCGTTCCGCGTTTCCTGCACCGGTTCGGAGAACATGGTTCGATAAAGATCCTCCCCGTGGACCCGAGCTTCCGGGGCCCCTTCTATCATCTTAAAGGTCCGTTGGCTATCCTCTAACCGTTCGGCCTTTAAGAAGAGGGCGGTAGGCAGGTTCTTTTCGTACATGCTCATGGCGAAATCAAACTGGTGGGTTACAAAGACCACCGTATTGTGGCGATCCATCAACGCCCGGCTTATTTGACGGGATAGTTCCGAACCCTCCCGCTCGTTGGTCGAAGAGAAGGATTCGTTAAAAAGAACCATCGAATGGCTCTGTATCCATTGGATAATCCGATCCATCCGATCCATCTCCTCGTCCAGCTTGCCGCTTTTCATTTGGGCGTCTTCCTTCCGTTTAAAATGGGTAAAAACACCCCCGCAAAGGCTCCCCGAAAAATTACGGGCTCCCACGAACATACCGCATTGGAGCATCATCTGGGCCTGTCCCAGGGCCCGAAGGAAGGTGGATTTTCCACCCTGGTTAGCCCCGGTAATGATGATAAGGGATTTTCCGTCCCCGTTGATTGTATTTCCTGAAATCCTTCGGTTCAAGGTCAACGCCAAGGCCACGTCGTAGAGGTCTTCGAAGGAGCGCTTAAAGCGTTCTGGCTCGTGTAGTCCGGGGAGCGCGACTCCCAAGCCCAGGGAGCTTAATTTTTCCTGCAGGGTTATGCAGGCCACATAAAAGGCCAGCTCGGTTTTAAGCATGGTAAAGAACCCAAGAATGTGGTCCCGAGATTGGGCCAGGGCGTTGGCGGCCAAATGGATCCCCCGGTCCCGAAGTTCCGAAAGGGCCCGCGCGGCGGCCTCATCCTGATCGGGAATTGTAAAAGAAAAGGTAAGGGGTTTTTTTTCGAACAACTTTTTTAAAAAGCCCTTGGTCGAAGCGGGATTTTTCCGGAGTACGTAGTTGGTCCCCTTAAGCCCCTGGCCCACGGTCGCGCTGATCAAAATACCACCGGGAAACTGGAGCCGTTTTAAATGGTTCCGTAGTTCATCAAAATACGAATCCCCCAATTCGGCGATCAGCATGGAAAAGAGATTTTTAAACCCCTCGGATTGAAAAAGGGAGATATTTTTTTCCGCCAGGGCCCGCAATTTATGAAGCACCCCGATAAACATTTCCATGGCCTCAATGGAGGAATGAAGAATAGCGGCGGGGTATTTGGTGAAGATACTAAAATAGAATTTCTTTTCCCCCTCTATAGCCTCTATTGCCAGGGCGTACATTTCCCGTATCACATCCGGATGCTTTAGACTATCCCGAAGAATATCCTGCCGATACTCCAGGGTCCTTATATCCGTACAACTGGAAAGGAAGGCCGTTTTTACCACGGCCTGAATAAATTTATCCTCCCCCGCCATGGCGTTAAAAATCGCCGTCAGTTCTAAGTCTTGGACCAATTCTTCCGATTGGGGGGGGACGGGATCTTCACTATTAAAATCCCGGTCGATATACATTAAATGGACTTTCATTGGGGTATCCTTTCTAATATTTTCTGATAGGTAAGGGAATATTTCTCGGCGATAAAAATCGCGTAGGCCAACCCGTCCGCCGGTTTCCGAATAATTTTAAAGGTCCGGATCGAGGGACTTTCGGGGACCACCGTGCTGACCATACTGACGGTTTGGGGACCTAAACGGGAAAGTTCATCCAGGAAGGTGACGCAAACAGTAATCGCGTCCAGGGTTAAGATTTTTTGAAAGATTTTGTTGGCTAAAAAGAGGGCATCCTTCATGGTGGTGGAACTAAAAATTTCGTTGATGATGATAAGACTCCGTTCGGTAGCCAGATTAAGGATTTTTTGCGCCCGGAACAGATCGTTTTGCAGTTTCCCCTGAAGGTTACGGATATCCTCTTCGGTCTGAAAATGGGTATAAATTTGATCGCAGAGGTACATTTTAGCGAAAGAACCGGGAATAGGTAGCCCCAGCCGGGCCAGATAGTGTAGTTGCCCCACCGTTCGGGCAAAGGTGGTTTTACCACCCTGGTTGGGCCCCGAAACGACTAAAATCCGTTCGGGACCCTTTAAATAAAAACTATTAGTAACCGTATTTTGATTTTCCTTGGACAAACGATGGGCCAAGGCCAGATCGAAGGTCGAGGTGGCCTCTATGTTTTTATCGTTTTCCAAAATTTCTGGATAACAAAAGAGGTACCCTTTTTTCTTAAATTCTTGAATATGTTCAAGATAGGCCAAATAGAATTGAATCTCCCGATCAAAGGTGGTGATGGTTTGGTCTTGAAACACCTGATTAACCGTATAAAAGCTGTTTAATCGATTGAAGATTTCGGGATATAATCGAGCTACGGCCAGGAGAATTTTTTCTTCCACCGAGTTCATATCCGCGCTGTCGGTAAAGGATACGAGGTAGCTTTTACCCTCCCGGGTTTGAAATTTTTTAAACGAAGCCTCCACGTCCGCGGTATAGTCGATTTCATCTTCGTACTTCCGTATCCGTACGGTTCCCCCGCTAACGAGGACCGCGTAATGGATCGTGGCCAACGACTCTTTTATACCGCGAATCTCCTGTTCCAGGTGGATAAAATACTCTGACTGAACGTATCGAACCAGATATTCCGCAATACCCCGCAAGCCCAACGAAGTAGGGTGGAGTTCCGCAATCTCCAGAGAAAAGTTTCGTACCGTGGAACAGTACCGATCCACCGCGTCCAAGAACCAACTTTCTTTTTGATAGGTATTGTACCGTTTCTCCGATTGGGTCAAATATTCCCGAACCGAATGCATCCCCGTTTCAAAATGTTTGACCGAAGCGTATAAATCCGGCTTTTCTAGGTCCTTCGCCACCTGTTGACGGTATTCGATAAGCTCCATGTTCGGAAAAGAAGCCTGGTACAGCGGAAGGAGTTTATACTCCGCTTTGGACGATGCAATGGTTTTGAAAATTTGATCTAAATTTAAATTTTGAAAAAAATCCGGTTCCTCTTCCTGTTCCTGGGGAACAAAACGGGACGGATTTGTAAAAAGAACGCTCCATTCGACCATACAACAACCCTCCTTGGATACCCTACTGGCGGCTACAAGAAACCCACCTTGCATAGGAGTTATCAGTCCCCAAGGGACGGTTGTCAGGGGAACTCCATCCCGCTCCTTCTAATATAGTAAGCCCCATGGGTACGGGTCAAGCTGGGTGATGGCCCTTATGGTTGCCGCTTCTGCCTCAGCGCGAATCGCTGGGGCAGGGAAGGCCCTGTTACGGTTTAGCTTCCAACTTTTCTACTTCGGCGATGACTTGGTCCACGTTCCAACGATAAACGATGGTCCGAGGTACCGCGTAGTGATCCAACTGGGGATCCATGAAATCGACGGGGACAATTTTGGAATTAGCCAAAAAAGCGTAGGAATAGCCGGCCTTAATCAATAGCTGGCGAGCCTCGTCGGAGCTAACCCCAAAGGGTAGCGCGAAATAGGGGACCGCCTTCCCCGTCCATTGGCTTAAAAGGGGCCCTGGTTTTTCAATTTCTTCCCGACTTCGTTGGGGTTCGGCCTCAAAGGCTTTTTTCGTTAAATATTGATGGGTAAACCCGTGGGCCCCGATGATACAACCCAGGTCGGATAATTTTTTCACCACCTCCGGCCGGAAGGCGAACTTGCTCCGTTCCGCCAATCCCGCGCTAATAAACAGGGTTGGTACGATGTGCCGGGGCAGTAAAACGTCCGTTACCACCGGGGGTACCGAATGGTTCCCATCGTCAATGGTCATAACAATATTTTTGGGCCCCTGTACTTTTCCCGCCACCGCATCGTCCAAGGATACCCAATGGAATCCGTGCTGGGCGAATTTGTCCAGCTGTTGGATGAATTCTTCCTTAGAAAAATCCAGGGAGGAGGTATGGACCCCTAAAAACGTATGGTAGTCCAAAATGATAACCTGATTGTTCACCGAGAAGGTCCAAGGAGCCACAAAAAAAACAAATAATAGTAGTAATACCGAGTTGCGACGCATACGAAAGGATACCAAGGTGGTTGAAGGCGTGTCAAGGACCGTCCCTTTCGGGGAGCCTTGCGATAGAACAATGGGGAGCCACTTTAAGTTCCCCCTAAAAACCAGCGGTTTTTAGGGGGAACTCTTGCAAGGAGTTTTGAAAACGCCCTTTTTACTTTTTCCGTGACGCCGCACGAACCCCTTCGGCTATCCGGTTCAGAAGATCCGCCAGGGAAGATCGGGCGGCTTCTCCCTTTTGGATGGCCGATTTGTAATTGTTGCCGCTTACATCGGTTTGGGCCGCAGAAACCTGGTCTTTTGCGGCGTTCAAGTCCTTGGTAAGGGCCGTAAAGTCGAGCTTGATTCCCCGGGTCTTTTTCGCTCCCGCCAGGGCGTTTTCTACCTCCGTAATAGAGGCCTTGAGGGTTCCCATAAGGGCCGTAGCCGTATCCTTAGCCTTCGCGGCTCCGGCCTGTCCGTCGGCGATCGCCTTATTAGCCGCCTGCACCGTAGCTTGGGCCAGGGCTTTCGCGTCGGCGTATTTCTTAGCGTCCACGGCGGCCAGGGTTTTTGTTAAAGAATCCTTCGCGGCGGCTAAAGAATCGGGGGCGTAATTTTGCGTGTTCCCGTCCCCATCGGCCTTGGCCACGGCGGCTTTCGCGGCGTCAATATCCGCTGTCGGTACCTGACCGCCGCAGGAAGCGAGCAGACCCGCTACCAGTAAAGCGCCTACCGCTGAAACGATTAGCCATGACAACTTTCTCATATCTAATTCCTCCCCTGTTGCTCTTTATATCGGTAATTGAGGCTGTCTGATAACTCTTTTAGTTATCAGACAGCCCTTGTATTTTCTCGGATTTTAGCGTTTTTAACCCTTTCAACGTATTAAAACCAGATAAAACCGCTAAAATCCTACGAAAATACGACATTAAAGAAGCTGTCCCGTAACTTCCTAAGTTACGGGACAGCCTCAATTATACTTCTTTATTAAAGATAATACGAGGATCAACCATAACCTGGGATAAACTGAACGAGTGGACGGTAAAAAAACTTTCGTGTATGGTACATCCATGATAAAATACCCTCGGGTGCTTCGATTTTTTCTTTCCCTTATCGTGATGGGACTCCTCGTCTTTCTCCTACGGGATTCCCTGAGCCCCTCCCTCTGGTACCTGGGGTACGACCAGATTAACGCTCGACGCGCAATCCGGGACGGTTCAGCTCTTATCTCTATCGTAAACCCCTCGGAAAATCCTGCGGCGTCCCTGGGGTTTGCCGAGGCTCTGCAAACGCTCCAGGGGGTTACCGAGTTTGCCCCCTCCGTGGTGGTTTTACAAAGTCCCTTCCTCAGCGCTCTGGAGTCAAATACCGGCCAGGATACGCCGGACGGTACGACGGAACAAAGTGTGGATCGGGAATTTGGATCGATTAAGGGAAATATCCGGACCCTCTTCGACGCTATCCGCCTGGGGTCCATTCGCCCCCAGGACGCGGATCGGTACGTGGATTCCCTGATCGCCCTGGTGGACGAATCGCGGAAACGACTGGGTTCCCCCAGAAACGCGGAACGGGATGGGGATTTCAATCGGCTTGCCCGGTTTTCCCTGGCGGTGGGAAACGTTTTTCTTCCCGAGGATACCCTTAACCTGAACCCCATCCCTCCGGGAACTGGGGCTCTTTTTCGGGGTTACTCCCGATTTGACCGGTCCGCTTCCGACCGGATTCGGGGAATTCAACCCTTTAAGATCCAGAATGGAACGATGGTTCCCCACGTCGCCCTGGGGGCCCTGGAACGCTTTTTGATGGTGAACGGGATCATCCTGCATCAACACACCCTGTTGGTGGGAAATCGATCCCTCCCCTTGGACTTTGCGAACACCCTGCTCGTTCCACCCCGTCGTTTCCGGACCATCCCCCAGAGCCTCCTGTTGGATTACGCGACCCAGGATAGGGAGCTGTACCTTCTCTTAAAAACCATGGAAAAAAAGGGATACTTTGCGGGCCTCGACCCTTCACTGTATCCAAGTAGTCTGTACGATTACGCGTTAACGCTCCAAGCCGCTTTAGAGAAGGGCGAAACCCGGACTGCCCAGCCGTGGAGGGAGGCCCGTCGGCAGTATATCCGGTCCCTGGAGACCCTGGCCCAAGGGAAACTGTGGGAGGATATTCTTTCGGGCCTGGACGCGGTGGGGTCCGAGGGGGGTGGAACCCCGGGAACCCAAAAACAGTTGGGGGATCTTAAAAACGGCGTGGAAAAAGATTTTGCCGATTTTTTACAGCGGTACCGGGCGTTTCTGGATCAGCGGAATAATTTGGAAAAGGCCCTGGCCGGTACCTTTTGCGTGATTGGCGGGGATAGCGAAACTACTGCCCTGCTGGCCCAGGCCGTTTTGACGGGGCAGACCTACGTTTCCATCGATCCCCCGGCACTGCTCCTCATCGCGGGAGCCTGGGCTGTCCTGGTGGCGGCTTTTCTGCTGTGGTTTAGGCCCCTGGCTTCCCTCGTGGTGGGCCTGGCGGCGGCGGCGCTGGGAGGGGTCGTGGGGACCCTGATCTTTGTGGCCACGGGCCTCTGGCTGGCCCCCGCCCTCCTGTTCGCCGCCGCCGCCGCGACCGCCGGGGTATCGGTCCTTGGCGGTACCCTGCTACAGTACCTTAGCACCCGACTGCCGGGGGAAAGGCGCCCCATTCCCGTGCTTCCCCTGGCGCTTGTGGCCGTTCGGTTGCCCCTGTCCCTGTACCCCCCGGTGGGGAACCAGGGCGATGGGAGCGGTTCCTTGGCGACGGAGGCGGAGGAATTACGGCGTTTTAGGTATAAGACGGGCCGAAAAATCCGGGAATGGGGCGGCGCCGTTTTGGACACCGACGGTACCGTCGTGTTTGCCGCCTTTGGGCTTCCCTTTGGAAGTTCAAAAGGGGCCACCGGAAATCCCCTGGAGACCGCCTGTGCTTTCGCCTTAGCCTACGGCGCTGAAGCGGGTTCATCCTATTCCTTTGGTGTGGACTACGGCCCCTGCGCTTGCTTTGGCGGTGGGGGCTGGGGCCTGTCGGCCTTTGGCCCCCCGGTCTTTCGTTCCCGTATCCTTTCGGCTTTGGCTCCCCGGTACGGAGCTACCATTCTTATACCGGAAGTCTGGGCGAACCAACTTCCCGGGGTGGTGGAGAAAAAGCTCCAGGGAACCCTGGAGGATAAACAAGGAGGGCCCGGCATCCCCTTTATCGAATTGATCGATTGGAAGAGGGAACCCCCGGAGAAGGCGCTGGAAAACGCGCCAGAAAACACAGAATCAGCTTCCCCCCACAATTCCTAAGGGGAACGACGGGCGGCCAACCGAATTCGTTCCAACGGCTTGGCCATAGCCCTGAGGCGGACGACCCGTCCGCCCCCAAAGGCGCCGTAGGCCCGGTAACGGACCCCGTCGTCGGAAAAGGCCGAGGCCTTTTCGCCGGGGAAGGGGGAAAATCGTTTCTGGGTCCATACCACCGTGCTATCCTTTAGGCTTTTTTCGGGGTGGGCGGGATCGAAAAAGATAAAAGATTCGTGAACCCCCCGTTCTTCCTGGGGGGCTTCGTCGGTGGATTGCAGGTACCGGATACGGCCGGTTTTAAAATCGATCGATTGAATTACCGCCGAATGGACCGCCGTTCCATCCTCCCCTCTAAAAAGTATGATATCCGCGGGGCGTAAATTTTTAATAGCATCGTTTACCCCCTCTAGGGCCGAACTTTTGGAATCAAAAAATCGGGCCCCCACGTAGAGGGACGCTTCCGCTCCCCGGGGGACCCGCAGGGTCCTCCGTAACTCCTTGCCCAGGTCCAAGCCTCCCCGGGCGGCGGTGTACGAAAGGACGTGCCAGACGAACCCCGAACAGTCCATTCCCAGGCGGCCGATACAGTACAGATAGTTGTAAATATCCGGATTCCCCACGCCGTTTCCCCCATGCAGTACGTAGGGTCGATGGGGTAGGCCTCGGTAGGCTCCGGCCTTCATGCGGGCAATATCGAAAAGATCGACGCTTATGTTCCAGGTTCGGCTCGGAAGATCAAAAATGATAACCTTTTCACGGCCGTCGCTGAGCATGGAAGTGTAGGCATGAAAATCCCTGGAACCCAAGATCGATTCTATGTCGGTCCACAGTAAGGATGGATCGCTTTTTCCTCCCCCGGTTATGGGAAGCTCCGCGTTTGCCAATTCGGACCGTTCGTTGTTTTGCGCAAAGGGCATACGGAGGGTCATAACCTTTCCATCGATGATGTAGGTTTTAAAACATTCACGGAAAGCGCCTTCGATGACCGATTCAACCCCGGGGCCCCAAACTTCCACGGGATCGGAAAAGGCTTGTAAGATTCTGGTATCATCCCCCGCTTCGTTGGCTTGGGCTGAAAAAAAGAGGATGATGGAGGCTACGACCCTATATAGGTTTTTTCTAGCAAACGTCCCCATTTGTTACCCTTTTCTTAAAAACAGTAGATATTGAGACCTTCGTCCCTTGAGAAAGATTAGAAATTGTTTTACATTTTTTTTGTACATACCCCAACCCCTTGTAAAAGAAGGACCCATGAAGTTACGGAACGCGTTGCTCCTTTTGTCGAATAAACTCCAAGGATATTCCGATACCACCCGGACATTTATTCAAACCGGTGTTATCGCTCTTGTGTCCGCGCTATCATCCGTGGCGTTCCTAGTATCGACCAATCTTCTATTTAATCTTACCTTTGTCGCTTTTGCTTCCCATTCGGTTCCCTTTTTTATCATTGCGAGTTTTGTAACCGTTCTTCTCACGTCCCTTGCGGTGGGACTGTTGTTGAATTTTATCGCCCCCGAAGCGGCTGGATCGGGGATTCCCCAGGTAAAGGCTTCGTATTGGAAAGATCTGGGGTATATTCCCATCCGTATTCCCCTGGTTAAGTTTGTGGCGGGGGTGTTGAGCATCGGCGGCGGTACGAGTCTTGGACGGGAAGGTCCTACCGTTCAAATTGGATCCGGCTTATCGTCCTGGCTTTCGGGCTTTATGGGGGTTTCCAAACGAAAACGTCGAGGTCCCCTGGTCGTGGGGGCCGCCTCTAGTTTAGCCGCGGCCTTTAATACCCCCCTGGGGGCGATTACCTTTGTGTTGGAAGAGATTATGGGCGATATGAGTAGCCGCAGTATCGGTCCCGTGGTTATGGCTTCGGTGTTAGGGGCCTTTACGGTCTACGCTTTACTCGGTAGACAACCCGCCTTTTCCCTCCCATCCATAGAACAGGTAACCTGGGTCCACTATCTTATCGCTCCCGTGGCTGCCCTCCTCGGGGCGATGATGGGGGTTGTTTTTCAGCGTTCAGTTCTTCTTCTTCGTCCCCGTATTAAAAATCAAAGGAAAATTCCTCGGTGGGCTTTGCCGCTGGTTGGCGGTTTGATCACCTGGGTTCTTGGGATTTCTGTGTATGCGACCACGGGAAAGATTGGTGTTTTTGGATTGGGGTACCAGGACCTGTCGGCGGTTTTGAATAATCATTTTATCTGGTGGATCGCCGGTATTATGATCGTGGCTAAACTCGCCGCGACTATTTTTTCCTACAGTTTTGGGGGTGCGGGGGGTATTTTTTCTCCCCTCCTTTTCATTGGCGGCCTGGCGGGATATTTTGTGGGCGGCCTGGTGGGCCTCTGGGTTCCATTGACCGAATCGGATCGAATTGTCCTTTCTACGGTGGGGATGAGCGCGTGCTTGGGCGCGGTTGTCCGGGCGCCCCTGTCGTCTCTTTTAATCGTATTTGAAATGACCCACCAGTTTGCCCTGATACCGGGACTGCTGATCGGACTTCTGGTGAGTGTTCTGGTATCCAAAACCGCGGGGCCCTTAAATTTTTACGACGCCCTCCTGGTTCAAGATGGAAATCAGTTTCATAAAATCCATCCACCCCTGGATATACAAGGTTGGCAGGAGTTGCCCGTTGGATCGGTCGCTAACCCCCATCCAGTCATCCTTACGAATTTTGATCCGAAGGGGGTTCAGGAAATCCTTGCTCAATATCCCTATAATTATTTCCCCGTTTATCTGGATTCCAAGATTCAAGGGGTGGTTCAGAGGGATCAGCTTCGTCAAGCTATAACGGAAGGAAAAACGCCACCCCTTATCTCTGTGCCCATCGCGTCTCCCGATAAAACGATCCAAGGTATAAGCGAGCTATTTATAAAATCTCCGGTGGGGGTTATTCTCTTGGCCACGGAAAAGGATGGTGAAGAACCAGAACTGACGGGAATTATTACCCTCCACGATCTGCTCCGTTCTCAGGCGGCGGTTTTGGACTAGAGGCCCAAGCGTTTGCGTCGATTCTGCAGGACCGTACTTTCGGCGCAGGCCGCCAAATCCAGAACGCACTGGGCGGCGATATGGTATTCCACCAGGGTTCCCTTTTTTTTATCCTCCACCAGACCCGCCTCTTTTAGCTGGGACAGATGTTTGGACGCGACGGACTTGTCGATGCCCAACTCGTTCGCCATCTCGCAGACGCACCAGGGCCGCTCTTTAAGGTATTCCAGGATATACACCCTCATGGGGTGGGCCAGGGCTTTAAACATGTGGGCCCGCAATTCACATTTCTTTTGCATATCTTCGTTCATACACCTATAGTTTCAAGGTGTAGAAACTTTGTCAAGGGGGCCTTGAGAAATTCGGAAGAAATTTTGATACAAATCTTTGTATTGGCTGTTCTTAAGGGTAACAAAACTATAATCGTGGAAGATGGAAAAACCGGGAACCCGTATTTGGGCTAAACGCTTCTGTTTTAGCTCCCGCAGGACCGATTGTTTGTATAAAAAGGCGACACCCAAATTTTGGGCCACCAAATCCTTAATGGCTTCGATATTACCCAGTTCCATAATTTTATAAAAATCTTGGATCGTAAGATTGTAGTTGGCCAGGGCGTTTTCTAAAATCGCTCGGGACCCGCTTCCAACTTCCCGAATAAAAAGCCGTTCTTTTAATAATTTTTGGATCGACACCACCTCCTGGGCTAGGGGATTTTTGGAACCGCATAGGGGAATAAAGGCGTCTTGAAGTATGGTTTGGGTTGAATATTCCTCCCGATTAAAAATACCTTCAATTAAAACAAAATCCAATAAGCCCCGTTGAAGTTTTTCCAGCAGGTCCCGGGTGTTTTCCACCGTAACCGAAGGATCTGCGTCGGGGTAACGGCGTAAATACGTGCCTAAAAGATCTGGTAAAAGGTAGGCCCCAATGGTTCGGGTCGCACCGATACGCAGGGGCGGAATCTTTTCTTCCCTAATAATAAGCTCCACCGTTTTATTCCCATCCGCCTGTGCCACCACCGCGTATCTATAAAGCCGCTCCCCCGCCGCTGTAAGTGTCAATTCGCGCCCTTGGAAATGAAACAATTTTTTGCCAAACCGTTCTTCCAGACTTTTTATATGTTGACTTACCGCCGATTGGGTCAAGCACAATTTTTGGGCCGCCAGGGTAAAACTTTTCTCTTCCCAAACGGCGATGAAACTCCTAATCCTATAATCGAGCATACGATTCCTTAAGCTGGGAGCCTGGAATATACAGTCCGACAGGCTCCTCGTTCTGCGAAGGTTGAGTAATGGCTTGTTCCGCCCGCATCATCTCTCGAATACCGCGCTGAGCGAGTCCAAAACCCGGTTTATTCCCGCAGGGTCGCCGTGAGACGTTGGGGTTCCAGGAAAAGGTCCAGACCGTCTAGGATATTCCGGCATACGATCCGGGCCGAAGCGATAAGCTCGCCCGCACAGCCTTCGGGACCGACAATCGCGATCCCCAGCGCCGAGGCCCGGGTCATTTCCACATCGTTTCGGCCGTTCCCGACCGTAACTGTTTCGGCTCCCCCAAGCTCTTCCAGTATCTTCCGCTTATCCCGTCCGTTCTGGATAATAACAACCTCGACGGGGAGGCCCGCTAACTGATCTTTGGCTTTCCCGAAGGTGTCCGCCGTAGCAACGATGATGCGGAGGTGCTTCGACAGGGCCGTCAGACGATCCGCAACCCCATCTAGCAAAACTCCATCCCGGGACAGGGTACCGTTGTAATCTAGCAGGAGCGTCCGTATCAGTAGGTCCGGTGAGCCGGGTATTTGGATCAAGATGCCGTCCGTTTTATAAGCCATAAATCCCCCTCTGGAGAACACGCAAGGGTCTCCACCTATTTCGCCAGTCCGGTTGGATCAAACAGTATTCTAATATACACATTGTTTCAATCAAACTCAATTGAGGCTGTCCCGTAACTTAGGAAGTTACGGGACAGCTTCTTTAATGTCGTATTTTCGTAGGATTTTAGCGATTTTACCTGGTTTTAATACGTCGAAAGGGTTAAAAACGCTAAAATCCGAGAAAATGCAAGGGCTGTCTGATAACTAACAGAGTTATCAGACAGCCTCAATTTGGATACGAGTGTCGGTATAAAATGTTTGAGTCCGCTCTAAAAACTGTGTTTTTAGAGGGGACTTAAGCAATTCCTTACAGGAATCGCGATTTAAGCGGGACAATTCTAAAAACCAATTGTTTTTAGAATTGTCTTATGTTTACTTTTTTTGTAAGCCTTGACTGTTTCCAAAAATGAAACTAGGCTTTAGTAAAACGTTAAAGATAAGCCAAGGAGGTAATCATGGCTAAAATTACAAAGGTTCACGCTCGAGAAATTCTCGATTCCCGCGGAAATCCGACCGTGGAGGTGGAGATTTCACTGGAAGGTGGCATTTTTTCCCGGGCCGCCGTCCCCTCCGGCGCGTCGACGGGGGTTCACGAGGCTTTGGAGTTGCGTGACGGAGACAAGTCCCGTTACGGCGGCAAGGGGGTTCTAAAGGCCGTCGAGAATGTCAACAAAAAGATCGCCCCAGCGATCATCGGCATGGAAGCCCTGGATCAGCCGAGCCTGGACGCGGCCTTGCTTAAACTGGATGGAACCCAAAACAAAAGCAGTCTGGGGGCTAACGCTATTTTAGGGGTAAGCCTTGCGGTGGCCCGGGCCGGTTCCGTGGCCGCGGGACTTCCCTTGTACCGCTACCTGGGCGGCGCCTCGGCCAATATCATCCCTGTTCCCATGTTCAACATTTTAAACGGCGGGGTCCACGCGAATTGGCAAGGGACCGATTTTCAAGAGTTCATGATCGCTCCCGTTGGGGCGCCCAATTTTCGCGAAGCCTTGCGATGGGGAAGTGAAACCTACCAATCGTTGAAAGCCGTGCTCAAAGCGGAGGGCCACTCGGTGGGCGTGGGCGACGAAGGAGGATTTGCTCCGGCGCTCAAATCCAACGCCGAGGCCGTCGAGATGATCCTCAAGGCTATCGAAAAGGCGGGCTACAAAGCCGGTGAACAGATCATGGTCGCCGTCGATCCTGCCTCCAGCGGATTTTACGAAGACGGACGCTACAACTTGCGTACCGAAAAAAAACTGGCGACGTCGGCAGAAATGATCGAAATGTACCGAACCTGGATCCGCAAGTATCCTATCGTCGTGCTGGAAGACGGCTTGGCCGAGGACGATTGGGACGGTTGGAAATTGCTCAATCAAGCCCTTGGAAACGATGTTGAACTTGTCGGCGACGACCTGTTTGTGACGAATGTGAAACGTCTGGAACGGGGTATCAAGGAAAATTCTGCCAACGGCATTTTGATCAAACTCAACCAGATCGGTACCTTGACGGAAACCGTGGCCACTATCCGAATGGCCCAAGCCGCTGGCTGGGGGGCCATGGTTTCACACCGCTCAGGGGAAACGGTGGATAGCTTTATCGCCGACTTGACCGTCGCCATGGGAACGGGGCACCTTAAGACAGGAGCCCCGGCCCGGTCGGAACGCGTCGAAAAGTACAACCAGTTCCTCCGCATCGAAGAAGAGCTTGGCGCCTCCGCCGTCTACGCGGGCCGAAAAGCTTTCGTCCGCTAACGGGTCCCAAAGAAGCTATTGAGGCTGTCCCGTAACTTAGGAAGTTACGGGACAGCTTCTTTAATGTCGTATTTTCGTAGGATTTTAGCGATTTTTCCTGGTTTTAATACGTCGAAAGGGTTAAAAACGCTAAAATCCGAGAAAATACAAGGGCTGTCTGATAACTAACAGAGGTATCAGACAGCCTCAATTAGCGCTTGATGAGCAATCCAATATGCGGAGCCTTCATCTCCCAAAAGATATCCATATCCTCCGGCTCTTTTAATATTCCCGTCCATTGTCCTACTCAGGGCTAAGCTTCCAGTACCGCTTATCAATCCATAACCTTCAAAACCAGAAAGAGCCCCAACCAGAAATATTTCTCCATCTCCACAGAGATACACAGGTACGCAGGGAAGCACTTTTTTAAGGATTTCCCTGAATAATTCTTGCTCCCGAGCCCGTCCCAGGCCTGCAGAACCGATGCATCCACCCAGAAGTGGAGTATAGGAATGTACCTGCTCAAAAAGCGATGTAAGATTTTTTAATATCTCATCTTTGTTGGCCCCATACAGATTGGTTGTACCCCCCATTGCTGTTTTTACTACCGATCCCGATTGATCACAGACAGCGAGCCGTGAATGGGTACCACCACCATCAAGCCCAAAGTAATAGAAAGGACTCATCCATTATATCCTTTTTTGT
>Ga0272446_1001423_pt1 | contig 34751 bp, 47 predicted proteins | sample YNPCB0061_FD_194587 | JGI IMG/M metagenome (GOLD analysis project Ga0272446, IMG submission 194587) | Hot spring microbial mat communities from Yellowstone National Park, WY, United States - YNP-CB-006-1 | ecosystem: Environmental > Aquatic > Thermal springs > Hot (42-90C) > Sediment | place...
TGGGGCTGTAGCTGGGGCTGTAGCTGGGGCTGTAGCTGGGGCTGTAGCTGGGGCTGTAGCTGGGGCTGTAGCTGGGGCTGTAGCTGGGGCTGTAGCTGGGGCTGTAGCTGGGGCTGTAGCTGCAAGTTCGTCTGGCGCTGATGTGCTAGAATCCTGCCCAGGTTCTCGATCGTCTTCTGAACTCCCTGCATCTGTCCCTGCATAACGGCGAGGTCGCGGCTCACCTCGGTCAGCACCCGATTGTCCTGCGGTGGCGGAGGCGCTACCGGCGGCTGCGTGCTCCACCATGGCGGCTGCGTCATCCACGGCGGCAACTGACCCTGTATACCTACTGTCGGCGGCATAGCTGGCGCCTGCTCCGTACGAATGACGTCGGGTGTTTCGGCATCGACAGCCGTATGTGGTTGAGAAGGGCTGGTTTTGGCGGTGATCTTCTCGATGCGCTCGTTCATCCTGCTGAGCTGCTCTCGGATGAAAGCCAGCGGATCGTCATCGTCGCCACTTAAATCTTCCTCAGCGCTCTGCATCGGCGGTGGCGCAACGCGACGACGCGGCCTCCCTAAGTAGCCATCGTCATCACTATCCTCCTCTTCTTCGTGTGGACGGCGTGGTGTGACAGCCTGTGGCTGCGGCTGCGGACGCTGGACTTGCGTGGCAGACTGCTGTTGCGGTTGCCCTTGCTGCACGTATCCCATGGGCTGCACGTATCCCATGGGCTGCGTGTACCCAGTGGGCTGCGGTTGCCCTTGCTGCATGTAGCCGATCATCGGCTGCATACCAGGCATCGGCTGCGTGCCCATATAGGCCGAATATTGATGCTGTTGGGGCTGCGTAGCGAGCAGCGCCGTCGCGCTGATCGCTGCCGGATTGCCTGGAATCGGCATAGCTGCCGTTCCAAGCGCCCTCGCCTCCCACACCTGACGCACCACGGGATCCTGTTCGAGCCTGATGGTGTCCGTTGCCCTCTGCTTGTGGCCCTCGGAATAGATGGTCCACTTGAACTCGGCGTCATCCCCTCTCCAGTGTCTCTGCTGGATGTGCCGCACGAGGTCGGCATAGTCCGGAACCGAGGGCAAATCGAGAATGTCCAGGTGAGCATAGTTGGGCTTGGTCTTCTCGATGTAGACCTTTGCCTTGTCGCCGCTTCTCTCAAGCCAGATTTTCGCGCAAGCGTTGTAAAGACGCCCGTATCGCGCTCCCCACGGCACCTTTGTTCCCATTGATTTTGCCCTTAGCGTCTGGTCAAGTATTTGGTTCGCGCGCTCGGAATCAGGATCGAGGGCGCCTCGTCGCAGTGCCTCTTCGGAGTCGATAAGCTGTTCGCCGGGCATCGCCGGATCATCGTCATCTTCACCCACTGCTTCCCCACGTGGAAACGGACGAGAGACGACCGGCGACGTCCTGTGCTGAGGCCGGAATAGTTCCGACTGTTCGTCGAATGCGGCGCCCGGATCGTATTCGTCCGTTCCGTCATCGTCGGAGCCGACCTCTTCCTGTTCGTCGGAGCCGACCTCTTCCTGTTCGTCGGAGCCGACCTCTTCCTGTTCGTCGGAGCCGACCTCTTCCTGTTCGTCGGAGCCGACCTCTTCCTGTTCGTCGGAGCCGTGATATTCATTGAGCCTCTCGGACGGCTCCTGGTTCCGCGGTTTGTTACGACTGCCTGGCGGACGTCCACGCCGACGAGCTGGCGCCGCTTGCTCGTCGCTCGGATCGACCGGCACGCCAGGCTGCATACGGGCCTTGCGCCTGGCGTCCCGAAGCTGCTTGAGCCTCGCACGACCTGCGGCTAGCGATTCGAGCTGTGCGGGCGAAGGCTTCCTCTTGGCCTTCAATGGTTCCGTGGGATCGTCTGTTGCCATGCTCGCGTCTCTCAGGGGCAGTTGTTGGCCTCGACGTCGAAGACATAAACGGTCACTCGCGCCGGGATCTGCGCCGCAAGGATGTTCTTGCCGATATGCCTCAACACGGCCGCCTTAGCGCTCTCGCTCGGGTAAGCCGCTTCGAAGTCCGGACTATAGGCAAGCTTGATCGACCGGCTGTAGATACCGCCTCCTTCGTCGGTAGTGACATCCTCACAGACAGTCACTGGCGGCTTGATTACATCCAGGTCGTCCTGTATGGACACGGCCTGAATTGCGGCGACCGCACGCGCCGAAGGTACGTATGACGTCTGAATCCTGTAGACGATATGCGCGTTCATGTTCCTTTACCCCTGTTGCGCAAGTTCTCGATCAAACGCTTTCCCATCTCCGAGATTACGTCACCGGCCATAGGTCCCAGGTGGCGTCCAACGACATCGTCCATGACGGCCTTAGTTATTGCACCAGGGACGCCCTGTGGAAGCTTGTTCTCCGTGCCATCGACCCAGTGCCGCGCAACATACTCGGCCGACCAACCTCCGTCGCGATCCATGAAACACCGGAAAACCACGACGCAGTCCGCTTCCTGGTCGCCGAAGTCGCAACGCAGCGCAGCCCAGACTCGGTCGAATGCCCTTGCGATGCTGCTACGCCGCCTATTTTTCGCCATCTGATCTTCCCGGTCGCACACGCCTGACGTGCGGTTGCTTCCCAGTTGTCCTTCGGCTGACATCTCGGCGCCGTGCCTCATACCAGACGCGCACGGCCTCCTCGATCAAGTGCGACCTGTACGATCCACCGCGCCACTCCGCGATTTCGTCAAGCATCGCCAAGCACGCTGGGGATAGCGTGATGCCGATACGTACTTTCGTCCCCTGCTCAGCTCCGCTCAGGCGAGGTGGCATCGGATCCTCCGCTGCGCAGCAACGGGTGGACCTGCGCTGCCGCCGCTAGCCCTCCCGGTTGCGTTCCGGTCTGTTGCTGCTGATGCTGTGGCGGTTCGGCTGATTCGCTCGCACTAGGCTCCGCCTGCTCCCGCAGAAACTTGACCATCTCTGTGGCCGACACCCGGCTGTCTTTTCGGATTACGAGCGACGCAGGGATCCGGGTGATGATCCCAATGTCATTACGCTCGTACTCGCTGTTCTCCCGACCGACCGAGAAGACGAGGTAATACGGCTCGTCGTCATCCGGCGCGTACTCGATGATGTCGATGATGATCAACGGCTCCTGTGGCGTGCCCTCCGGGACCGGCAACGGCATGCCCCGCTGAAAAACCACTTTCCTTTTGACCGGCTCCATCCGAGGCGGGACAATCATGTTGCCCATGTTGTCCACGACCGCCTCGGAAGTCTGCACGAAATGCGTTTCGGTCGAATCGACCACGATGCGGATAGGCTGTTCGTCCATGCCGATGTCATACACACGGCATGGGCGATGCCAAAGACATCGTCTTACCGGATGGCCATCCGATCCAATGTACTGGATCGTCGATGCCGAACAAGTGCTCCAATATCCGCCAGATACGGATCCATCCCGTGTGGAAAAAAATTGGGGCTAGGCCAGGATCTGCCATTTATCCGATCTGCTGATCGACGGTCCGCTGATCCAGCGCAATGCTAGATCCCGCGCTCGGACCGCAAGCTGCGCACACGCTGGCACCGGAGCCGATAGGTTGTCTCCAACCTGTCGGATTCTCAGTAGCTTGTGGTCATGCGCCAGGCGTGGCCGTACCGGTACCTGGAGGAAGCCGCTGCAAAACCCCGCGTGACGCAGGCAGCGGCGCCCCAGCACACCAAAGAACAACTCGATCTGGTCGACCCACGAGGTGTGCAGCGGTGTGAGCGCTAAAAGCCTGTCTGCGCGTGGTGCCTTCGTGGCGGTGGGCAGCCTGCCGCTAGCCGAGCAGCGTGCGCAGTGCAGCCTCTGGGCTGTTTGCTGGAGACACGGTGTTGACCCATACTCCGCCGTCCGTTGCGCCGCTTTCGATGATTGCCGCCCGCTCATCGGGAAGCCAAAGCAAATTGTACTGGCAACCACGATCGAATCCCCAACGATACCAGCCTTTCGGCGTGTCCTTGGGATATCCCGCCATGCGGAAAGCGCTCTTGATTCTGCTCGGCCAGAAGAGAGGCGAGCGAACCTGCTTGAGCGTGACCTCGGTCGTTCTGCTGAAGTGCGTCGCCTGACGGCGCGATCCAAGCGGATTGGCGTACGGAAGCTCCGAGCGCAGGAAGCGGCGCCCGCGGTCTGTTGCACTTCGGGTCACTGATGCTGCCATGCCAGAAGAATACTACGAGCCCTGCTGCGGCACAACACAGGTGCGCTCAGGTGTCTCCCACATGACGTCGTCCACCGGGTGTATCGTGATCTCACCGACGGCTCCGCAGTAGATGCACCGGAGCGTCATGCGCAACGCATCTGGCTCCGCGTTGTCGTGGATTTCGGCGGTGACGTGGTGCCAGCCCGTCCTCGATTTCGGGCATCGCGCGTCTCCGTAGGTCCGTTCGAAGTCTCGCGATCGGACGGCGCCCTCCCAGCCACAATGCGCACACACAGCCCGCAAACACGGGCTGCGGCGCCATCCTCGACCAACGCCGGTCTGATAGCAGCGCCCGTCGCCGCACTGGCATTGCAGTCCTGGGCAGTGCGGCTTGTCTCGCCCAGCCTTGCATGCCCTAGCGCCACCGCGACCGTGTCTGTTCGAATACTGCCCGCATCGAGGGCACACCCACCCGTCGAGCAGCGGGTTCCGACGGCGCCTACGTCTCATGGGTCGAGCCCTGCCAGCATCTCCAGAAGTGCTCTTGCAGCCTCAGAGGCGTCCGTGTCGGTTTGCTCTACCTCCGCCGTGAGCTTTCGACGGACAACGGACAGGGTCAACTCGGCCTGCGCCAGTGCAGCTCCGAGTGCATGGAGCCGCGAAATCCTGCTTATGCCAGCCGCTGCCGCTGGCGCATCCACAGCCGGCCTCATGGCACGAGTAGGACGGTCTGTGGCAGAGTGCCCGACGCTATCGGGCTCGGCTTGATCTGGCCCCACAAGTTCCGGCCTGGGCCGGTCTGGAGCATTGCGAGACAGGGTGCCCTCGTACCTATCGGCGGCCGACTCGTCGGTTACGAGCTTGTCGATGTCGAGGACATGTCGCCACTGGGTTCTCGCTCGCTGCTTGTAAACCTCTCCTAATGGCGTCAGGAAGACAACTGTGCCCGACCGATACTGCCTGCATGCCTTGGCATATTCGTCCGCTGCAATCGCGTAGACGCCCTCGTAGTGCAGTTGGCGCACAGCGCCTCGATGGATCTCGACTCTCCATCTCTTGGCGAGCTTGGCGATGTCCGCGGTTCTGTCGGGTTTTTCGACGACTCGGCCTTCGGGATCGACGACCTCGTAGACGCGGCCGTCTTTCTTTGCCTCATGCCAACGCTGGGCGACCTCCTGTGCGTCTCCGGAGGCAACAACTTCGCCCCCGTCCGCCACTCGCAGGAGCCACCCAGGATCGAGGTAAAACGGGTCCGGTCTGTCCTGCACGAGATCGTCCGCTGGCGGCGCCTGATGCCACGTAGCTGAGCCTTGCTGGTCGTCCATCCTGATCATCCTGTCCTCCCTTCACCGGTCATATAGCGGGCTACCGCCCGCTTTGTCTTCCATCGCCCGTGTCGCTGCACGGCCCCGAGCTCTGACCTAGGCAAGCTAGCCGCTATCCCGCACCGCAGGCTGTGCGCCGAGTAGTCTCTCGGATCGAGCCCGCAACGCCTGGCTGCCGACTTGACGATTCGCGTGATCAGTTTCCCGGCGTCAATTTTCTTCGGTGTCCTCACCCGGCCAGTCGCGCTCACCGCCCGAAAAAGCCTGCCTCGAACGATGCCAGAAACAGCAAGCCAGTCCTCGGTACAACGCACAGGGCATAGCATCGGCTCGCCGGAGCGCGGAACGAACACCTCGGACACGCCTATGCGAAGTGTGATCCCCGCGCTGCCAAAGGACACGTGCTCGACGCAAAGCGCAGACATCTGCGCCCTGGTAAGGCTTGCTCCGAACCCAAGCACGAGTACGCACCTGTCCCGCAGGCCGCGCTTCGTCGCAGGGCAAGACTGCACCATCATGCGCAGCTCATCCAAGCGGATTGGCTTCGCCTTCATCGGCCTGATGGCCACGCTCCTCAAGGCGACGGCCCATGTCCTGCGCGATCCTAGCGGGAGCTTCCTTGCGTTCCCGCTTTTTCCTTGCACGCTTGCGTCTGTCTCTCTTCTTCATGCGTTTCCTTCCTGCTAAACTCAGGCTATGCAAATCATCCAGGGAGCAAGGCACCGCGGCCGAATGCAGATAGCGAACGGCAATGTGCTCGCGTCCGACTCTGACAGTCGATATGCCGGCGCGTTGCTGGCGCAGCTTGGGTTCGGCCCACACATCCGTGTCTTCGCCTCCGCGTCGGATCTGCCCGACGACTGGCCGTCGGCCGGGAAAAGCGATGATTCAAGCTGGCCGTGGACCCAGGTGTGGTTCGAGGCGGACTGGCATCGTGGTCAGCCGGGGCCGCCCATGTCCGATCCGAACATGGCAGCGAACCTGAAGTCGCTGCAAAGAACGTGGCGCTTTGTGGACGTAGGTGCCTACTGCTGGTCCGATACGAACTACGCGAGCCCGTTGATGGGCATGGCGTGGTGCCGGGACGTGTTGCGGCCGCAGCCGCCGCAGCCGCCGCAGCCACCTCCGGAGCCGCCAGAAGCTCAGCCTCCGGAACCAGAAACACCAAAGCACCGTACAATGACATCGCGTTTTGTTTCGATCCTTGGCGCCCTAGCTCTGGGAGGGGTCGCGGTTGGGGTTGTGTGGTTGGCCTCCCGAGAGCGGTAGGTCGCTCAGCGACGAAAGCCCGCCATCGCCATCGTTCACAGCGGCGTCAGGCGGCGGAATGGCGAACCCAGAACGAACCCATGCCACAGCAGCATCAAGTTCGGTCACACCCCATCCGAGCTTTGTGTGCAGCACGTCGCGGAAACGCGCCTCCGAGTCGCAGCATCGGGGATCCGATTCCACAGCCTCCGTGATGTCGGGGAGGCTGCGCAGATAGGCAACCGCAAGCAAGCGCGGCCACCCGCCAACCACCTGCTCTTGTTCGTCTTGCTCGTTGCCTCTCGGTCCGAATGCGGCGACGACGCCCTGCTGACGCATGAGCCTCCTCACGTCCTGCATGCTCACATCCGGAATCCGCATCACGTGCACCGCCTTGGCGTTCCTGATTGCCTCGCCGATGAGTTTCGCCTTTTTGTCGTCGCGGCAGAAAACACTGATCGTGCCGTCCTGATTCACGCCGACCCTGGCCGTGATTTCCCAGTGCTCTTGCGCGGCGGCGACCGTTTCGAGGATTGAATCTCCGAGCGGCCGGTCATGCACACGGTAGTACAGCTCGAACAATAGGCTGATCGGATCTGTCATTTCACGGCCCACGGTTGGCTTACCGACCGCGGCGGCCCCACCTGCCTTTCGATTCATCATCTCGTACCTCCAACGCCTGTTGTTTCGGAAAGCCAAGGACTACCGCGGTCGCCTACTCGAAAGGTCGATCACCTTCGCTGTTCCGGTCGGTGCCCCGTGCTTGGCACGTTCCGCGTGCCTCCTGGCGAGCGAACGAAGCTCTGATGCTAGTCGCCCCCTCGCCTTATCCGGACGTCGCACGTGCACTGGGAGACGAGTGCTCGGCTCGACATGGCATACGCCCATGTACCCGTCAATCAAAACCCCAGGCACGAATGTTCCGTCGCCGTAGTCGCAAAGAGGAACAACGCATGGCGTGTACTCCTCGCCTGCGTATGTCTCGCAAATCAAGGCCATGCCGTAGATCGGTTCGATCCGCCATTCGTCATCGCTCGACCGAAACGCAGCGGCTAAATCCGCAGGAGCGGGCATCACCTGACGGAGCTCAAAGCTGTCACCTTCGCCCATCGGCATCGCCCTTACCTCCTCCGAGGCGCTCGACGTAAAGCCTCGCCAACTCCAGGTGCCGATCAGCCCGTATCGCACCCGAATGGGTCCGCGACGAAGCAGACAGAATCGCGCACACGCAGTCGTTGACCCACGCGCCAAAGTCGTGGCCATCACCGTCGCGGTCAATGCGCGCCGACATGCCCGCCAACTCCGCCAGAACGACCGTCAGCCTGCTCGCCGCTGGAGGCAAATGAGCCGGCGGAACCATCGGTCGCAGAATAGCGGCCTTGCCATATCCGAGAGATTCGGCTACCGCATCTGCTGCCGCTTCGCTAACGGATTCACGCAAGTGATCGCAAAGCTCCTTCGCCCGTGCGGGATGGCGCTCGCCACACTCCCAGCGGCGCAGGGTTTCCGGAGAGACCAGGATCAGCTTCGAGAAGCTATGCCTCGGCATCGCCATCGACCGACGCACGGCGCGAATCGTCGCCGGGAAGGTGTCGTCGGCTCTACCAGCTATCACTTTCGTGCTCCTCGTCGCTCGTGCCATCGTCGGCCTCGGGATCGATCAGATGCCTCACAGGACGTCGGCCGCCTGACGATTCCTCCTGCCAAAACTGGCATAGGCCAACGGACACACGAGCGAGGCTCGCAGTTGCGATCTGACGCACCCGCTCGCGGGTCAGGTTCAGCATCGCGGCGATCGCCTCCAAGTCCTCGCCGCCGCGGTCCGCGACGTCGAGCGCGCACGTCTCGGGGATCTCCCATGGCTCCAGGCCAGGCCAGTTCAACCGGATCCCGCCATTCGGCTTGACGTCGAGGTAGAGGTGCCACTTGCATGATACGTAGGGGCACGGCCGCTCCGCGTCGCGGCACTCGCCGCGTGTCATCGGCCTGTCGGACGCCGGGCTATCGACACGGATCGTGTAGGACCCGATTTTCGCCCTATCGCTGCGCATCTTTCTGTACGAAATTGTCGCCTTCTGTCTCATGGGTATCTCCTTCGCGCTTCACGTCACCACCATCCCAACTTCGCCAGCGGATGATCGTCGAGCTCATGTTTTCCCGTCCCCTCGAACAACAGCCCCACCGGAGGGGAGAAAAAGGGCACAACGAGCATCGGGCGGCCCGAAAGACATGAATCTAGAACGCGGGCGGCAGAGCATCGGCCCGCACAACACGCATCGAGTGCAACCCCATTGGCCTCACACCACGCACAACCAAGCTGACGCAGTATCGCCACCGTGACAGCTCCGTCGGACGTTCCCAAGCCGACGGTGGAGAGCCGGATCGTGTCGGCAGAGAGGTGCCGACGCAGCTCTGATATGGCGCGCAAATCGTCGTCGCTGCCAGACAGGAAGCTGATCTTGAGAAGATCCCGGATCGCTGACATTCAGAGACCTCCCCTTTCCCCTTTGCTTCGCATCCCTCTCATTCCTCCATCGAGAACTCGAACATCTCGTGCAACACGCCGTCTTTGATGACGGATACCGGATTCAGACGGAACGGGCCGCCTCCGGAGTAGGTGCAACCTCGGCTGTTGTCACCCTTCGCGAAGGCTTCCTTCGCTCCCTCTACGTGGCGCCCAACGCAGCAGAAGGCTACCTCGCCTTCCGGTGCGCCAGCGGCCTTCCACTCGGCCACGGAAGCAACACGGCCGCATGACGGACACACGAACCTCCACGACAAGGGATCGTCGCCGAACCTGCGCCGCCCCTCCTCCACCCACTCCTCGTGGGTGACGACGCGGTGGTGCCTGCTCACAGGCGCTCCCATCTGCTTTCCCATTCCTGTTGCTAGGCGAACTCGTCATGGATTGATCTCAGCGCCGCCTCAATGAAGGCGGCCGCGATTTGGGGGACGATTGCGTTTCCGATGCACCGGAGCGCCCCGGTGCGGTTGTACCAGTACGTCTCCTCGGTGCCGCCCTGTTCTCCGGGGCGCACCACAGCCACTCGACCGGCACGCCCATGAGCCAGCGGGAATGTGCCGGGTTCAACTGGCCTAGCCTTGCCGTCACGGCAGAGGAGCCAATCAGCTCCAGCCCACGCTCCGCGGGTGTAGCCTGCAAGCTCAAGCTCGCGAGCGAGAACCCCATCCGCGCGCCACGCTGGATCGCCTTGGCCTTGCGGGCCAGGAACTGCTCGGGCGTCCCGCCCGCTTCCGTCGCCGCCGGTGTCGCCCACGAGGACAGCAACGCTTGACCCGGGAGCTTGGCCGTCGGCAGATCGTGGCGGCCTCGGCTGTAGGCATACGTCGAACCCTTCGCGTCGTTGCATGTCGGGCTCACCCACGAGGCCAGTCGAGCTTGCTCGTTCAGGGGGCGCGTGCCCTGCCCGTGCTTGTTGCTTGCGGAGGACTTCCAGTCCCTCGCCGTTGCGGTGCTCCACGACGCGATCACCGCCACCGTCGGCAGGTCGCAGCTCGCGCCCTTCCGCCTGAACTCGCGCGGCCCCCCATCTGCGGAGCGCACGCCTTTCTCTCCGTCCGCAGACCGGGAGGTAGGCCACAACCCAAAGTCGCTGGCGGATGTGCGGAGCACCGACGCCCGCAGCGCACAGATCGGCCGCCCCAACGGCGTAACCCTCTCTTTCCAGGTCAGCCGAAACAGCGTCGAACCACGCGAGTCCAGCAGGGCTCGCAACCTGCTCGCCAAAGATGATTGGAGGATGACACTCGCGGATGAGCCGAAACCACGCGGGCCAGAGGTGTCGTTCGTCGCCGAACCCATCTCCTCGCCCGGCGATGCTGAAGGGCTGGCAGGGACAACTCCCGGTCCAAACGGGAAGCTCCTTCGGCCAGCCTGCGAGAGTGAGCGCGTACTCCCACACTCCAATCCCGGCGAAGGCGTGGAATCGGCATCCTCGCGCAACATCTGCGGGGTTGAGCGTTCGCACGTCCGCTTCGACGACTCGCCCTCTGAGGTAGCCCGCTCGACAGAGGGTCCGCAGCCATGCGCAGGCGTGGGCGTCGTTGTCGTTGTAGACGGGTGGTCCGCTAAATAAGCCATTCACGACCTACTCGTCATCGGGGTTGTTAACCGTGGTTGAATCAAATTCGGCAGCTCGAACGATGCTGTCGAAACTCACCGGCTCGTGTGGGAAGTCGCACGCGAGTCCATGAAGGAGCAACGCAAGGTGCTTGTCGTCGAGGTGCTTGCAGCACGCAGACTCCAAGAATCGCTGTTGATCTTGGCGTCCTAGCCGATAGGCGAGACGGACGGCCCGCACGATGACCGTCTCGCGCTCGTTAACCGGAGAGTCTGTTAATCGCTTAGTCATTCCGGAATCCCTTCCCGACTCGCTCATCGCTGCCCCACAATGCGGTGGATCTGCGAGAGCCTGAATGGCTCCCCGGACCTCGACCGGACGCCCTCTTCGCGCAGCATTCGCTCGATAGTCCTGAAGCTCGCTCCACCATCCCGCAGCTCACGCATCCGCTCCGCGATTGCGCGCTCCGCCATGTTCGGGCAGAGGGTTTTGCCGTCGTCCGCAAGCTGCATCCCGTACGGCACCTCGCCGTATCGCTGTCCCTTGCGCCGGAGCACGCCAAGCGCTGCGCGCGTCCGCAGGCAGATCATCGCGCGTTCGTACTCCGCGAACACGTCGAGCATCTGCCGGATCATCTTGGCGCCCGGGTCGTCTGTGTCCGTTCCTTCGCCTGCCGCCGAAACGATGCGTCCGCCCCTGCGCGCAGCCATCGCCTCGATCATCGCTGCTCGCATCACGTCACGAGCCAACCGATCGCGTCGGGCGACCACCAGCATGTCGCCTTTGCGCAGCTCTCCGATCGCCGCAAGAAGTTCGGGGCGACGCTCGATAGGCGTTGCACCTGAGACGCGCTCCTCGTGCCATGCCGAGACGCCCTCCCCCACGCGCGTCGCCCAAGCCCGGATCGCTGCGCGCTGGGCTTCCGGCCCAAGGTGTTGTTGGTCGGTGGACACGCGGATGTAAGCGACAGCACTCATGGCTGGCCCCGCCTCGCAAGCAGTCGCCGTACTCGATCGGCCGTCCACCGACCTCCGGCCCTCGTCCGCCAGCCGCGCTCGTTGACCGTCCTAGCGATCTCGGCAGGATTTGCTCCACCAGACCTAAGCAGCACCATTTCGTCGAGGACGCCCATTTCGTGGGGATCGATCTCGACGTGCTCACCGTCTTCAGCCAGCCGCATGCCGTAGGGTATCCCGCCACACCGCAATCCCTTGGCCCTACGCACTGCGAGAGCCGCTCGGATACGCGACACGATCAGGGCCCGCTCAAACTCCGCGAATGCGTCGATGATCTGCCTGGTAAGCTTGCCCCCAGGATCGGCCGGATCCGCGTCGCTACCTTCGCCGGCAGCGCTGACGACCCTGGCACCTCGCTGCTCTACGAGACGCTCGACGATGGCGGCGCGCATCACATCGCGCGCCAGGCGGTCTCGGCGGGCTACGACCAGGCACTCGGCCCTCTGTTTCTCCAGGGCGTCTATGGCAGCCATGAGCCCAGGGCACCGCTCCACCGGGGCGGCACCGCTGACGCCGAGGTCCGAATGCCAGGAAAGGACGGTGACGCCGCGCGCCGAGGCCCACGCCTCGATCTGTTCCCTCTGGGCTTCCGGCCCAAGGTGTTGTTGGTCGGTGGACACGCGGAGGTAGGCGACAGCTCCGCCCTGGGAGCTCGTCGCGGATCGGATGTAGGCCACGGCTCCCTCATTCGTTACGCCGTCCACCATCCGCCTCTCCTACCATCTGCCACCTGCTCCTCCGGTCCACCCACGGGTCGGACCGAAGATCCGACTCGTGGTGCGTGAACGCCCGACCTGCCTTCAGCATTCGGACATTCACCGTTCCTAACATGCTTCTTACCCTGTGTCCAACAAAAAAGACACCGCGCCGATGTCTTTTTTTTGGGGTGACCATCCGAACCGTGGTACCGTGACATGCATGCACTTCGGACCACACCCGACCGGGCGTATCGGCACACGAACAGCCACCAGGCGACGCGAGATCCAGTTGGTCAGATCGGTCGCTCATGCTCTGCGCCGTGCAAACGCCTGTTCTCCCAAGTTCTTTTCAGGTGAGGCCACACTGGCGGAGCTGCGAGCAGCGATAGCACTCGTGGCTCGCCCGCTTCTGTGCCGAGCCGCGGTCTCGCGCGGTATTATGCCATCCGCCGTCTCGGAGCTAAAAATAGGAGCGCCCGATGAGTCAGCCACCGATCCTGACGAAGGCTGACAGGGCCTTTGAAGCTCTGGTGGGATACGAGCGTCCACGAAGGGTGCTCGCCCTATGCGAAGAGATCAAGGCTGCTGTCGCTGCACGGGCCGCCGAATACATGGCGCAGCAGCCCATCTACATGAGGTCCCAGCACCCTAGCTTTCGCCAGGCAGCCAGGTGTGCAGAAATTCTGACTGGGCATCCCGCGGAGGAGATCGAACTAGTTGGGTTCGAACCATCCGAGCGTCGCGGGCGCATCGACTTGTCGGTCATCACGAGGGATCGACGGAGGCACGACAAGGTTGGCCTCGAATTGGAGGCACTCGCGGGCGCGTGGCTTGATGCCAGGGACTACTAGGGAGGAACCATGCGGACCAGGCAAATCAGCGTGACGGTCACAGAGGAAATGATAGCGTCGGCCGACAGGCTGATCGCGCCGCTGCAACGGGAAGACCTCTATCGCGACAAGATCGAGGTCTCGCGCTCGTTCGTGCTTCGCGTCGCGCTCGCGAACGGCATGCGCGACCTTATGTCGAAGTACCTCGGAGATGACCAGCCGGAAGCACCAGGGCTCGACGAAGATGGGGACACAGACGGATCTTGAGGAGTGGATTCGCATGCAAAGAACTGGAAAGGACACGCCAATGACAACAGCAATTCAGGGAAGCCTGCTACCGATCGACATTGAGGAAGTGTGGGCGGAGTTTCTGGAGACATCCCGGTGGCGGACCACCGACCAACAGGCGGAGGTCCAGCACCTGCAATCTCGCCTCGCGAGGCTTCGGGACCGAGAGGCTGAAATCGTTAGGCAGATCGAATCAGTCGAGGGCCAGATCGACAGCATTTCCCATCGCGAGGAGCTGGCGAAGCAACACATGATCGACGTGGCCAAGGCGCTGGGACCGTTCGCGACACGTCACGTGCTTCTGGCAGCGGTGCGAGAGAAGTTCCCTCCATCCCCAAGATGGATGGACAGCGGTGCTGATCAAGAGGAAGCGGATAAATTGCCCGCACCGACGGCGGCTTGGGAGCCAACCTACGAACAGGTGGAGGCGGTCTTCTCCGTGCTCGACGGGGAGGGCATGAGGATGGGCGAGGTGATAAAGGCGCTCAAGAGCGGCGAGCACGGCAACCTCACATCGCGCCACGTATCGATCATTCTCAAACGTCTACAGCGTGAACAGCGTGTCGATCGCCGAGGCGAGAGACGAGCGACGGAATACTTCATTGTTTCAGGTCACGGCGCGTGATCGAGCGATCCGCCCGCTGTCGTGGTGCATATTCTTTCTGTTCTGCGTCTGGCTGTCGCTTCGGAGCGACGACGGGGGTCATAGGCGATGACTGACTGGGACCGCAGTTTCATAGCGTGGGACACTGAAACAACCGGCCTCAGTGACCGCGCTCGCATTCTGTCGTTCGGCGCCGTCCGGTTTCGCGGCGGCGTCGTGGCAGAGGAGGCATTCCTTCTGATTCGGCCAGAAGGGGTGGACTGGGCGTCTGACGAAACGAGGCGGGCGCTCGACGTCAACAGGCTACGCAGGGAGGACGTGGAGCAAGGCATGCCATTCCCGGAGGCGTACCTGGCCATCCGGAGACTACTGTGTAGCGAGCGCATTTGGGTGGGTCACTTCCTGCAATACGACATTCGAATGCTACGTCAGGAAGAGGCTCGCTTGGCCCTGTGCGGGATACCGCTTCCCGACACGGTGCTCGACACGCATGCGCTTCACGTGGCCCTCACTGGAGTCGACGGCAGGCACAGCTTGGCAGCCGCTTGTGAGCAGCAGCAGTGCGACGTGACTGGCGATCATACCTCGCTGCATGACGCGCTAGCTGCCGGTCGCCTGTACTGGAAAATGCGACCTCATCTTCCGCGCGAACCGGACAAACTCATCGAGACACAGCAACTAGCGGCGCGAGCCTGGGAGGCCGCGAAAGCGGCCAAGCGAACTGCTTGAAATCACGGGCCAGGCACTCCTAGGTTTGCGACATGCAGGCACGCGCGGCACGTGGTGCGCAAATGATCACTTGGCATACCTGCGCCAAACGTGGTAGCCCAGCGCACCGAGCCCGGCCAGGATTCCAACGGCAAGCAGCGCTCCACCAGCCCCGCCCTTCTTCGAGGCGCTACCTCCCCCTCCGACCGCGGACCTCTCCGGCTCGGAGTTCTTTTTCGTTGCGGCAATCGATCCTGGATTGATGTTCTCAAGCTCGATCATATTTCGCATAGCGGCCGTGATCGCAACGTGAAGCGCCTCCATGCGCCTCGCGTAGAATTCGCCAAGTGCCCTTGCCCCGAAGTCGAAGGCGTCGTCACGTTCCCACGCGGCATCCCACGAGATGTGCCACCATGGCACCATGCTCACAAGCGTATGTGCGCTTTCGATGTTCTTCGCGCGATCTGAGCCCATAGATCCCGCAGTCAGCCCTGCAACCCCGTATTTACCGGTTCTTGTGTATCCTGCGACGAATCGGGAGTCGTTGGCCATCCTGTCCCAAATAAGCTGCTCCGCTGCCGTCTTCAGCGGCATATCCCGGCCTGTGTCTGCCCACGTGTACTCGCCCTCGTGTATCCCATGGTCGATCCTAATTCGGTCCCTCACAAAAATCGTCATGCTGTCGTAGCCGTACTGTCGTCGAGTCTTGACAATCGCGTCGGCGATTGCGTTTGATGCGTCGCGAATCGCCGCCTGCAATTGGCCAGCGGCCGCCGCTTGCATACGGATAGCCACGTCCCGAAACTCGGGCGCCTGCTCCAATCCGATGGCCTCCAGTGCAACATGCGCGAGTGCGGCGCCAGCATCGGCAATCGCGCCAACGACCGAGACGATTACTGGCCATACGAGGTTGACGACCGCAGTCGCCAGAGGGCCGCATAGCGGGGCTGCGGCACCCCCAGTGAACCCCATGCACACGGCTGTCGCACCCGCCACAGCGGCGGCTTTCCCACAGGCGTTCAGGTCGCCGCTCTCGACACAGGTCTGTGCGGCCTGCACAATTTGCGGGTCAAGGCCCGCTGCCGATGCAGCGGTTTGCAGGACCACCTGCGCGGCGGCTTTTCCGCAGGCGTTCAGGTCGCCGCTCTCGGCACAGGTCTCCGCGACCTGCACGAGCTGCGGGTCAAGGCCCGCCGCCGATGCAGCACTTTCGGCGCCTTGGCGGGCCGCCGCCTTCGCGTGGTCGGACAAGCCTTCCGTCACAGCATGCAGGATGTTAGGCATGCTTCATCGAACCACGAAACGACGGAGCCTTCAAGTCCCGTTCAGGAAGGCCCAAACGTCCTCAGCCCACGCCTTGTACCCGACCGCCGTCGGGTGGATGCGATCGGCTGATTGTAGCTGCACCGATCCCGCAGGCGTGCGATAGAAAACGACGCCCCACTCGGAAACCGCAGGGCTGCCGGTGATCACTTCGACTGCGTGGGCGAGACGTGGAACATTCACTTCTGGCGGAGGCAGCAGCCACACCATCCGCGCTCCGGATCCGCAGACCGTCTGGACGAAGGTCTGCACGCTCGACCGCTCGTTTTCGATGCTCGCGTCTGGCATTGCGCCGTCGTTGGTTCCGAGCGAGACGAGCACGACCGTGGGCGACAGCTCCATGATCGGTTCGGTTCCCACGGGCTTTCCCGCGATAGTAAGCCTACGCTTGGCCCACTGAAAGACAGCGGTACCTCCTACGGCGATGCCGGTGAACTCTAGGCCGTCCGCCGCCGCCAGATCTGCCATCGGCTTTCGGAGCCCGACACCCAAGCTGTCACCGCACAGTACGATCCTGTCCCCAGCGAAGATCAGCGGATCGCGGCCCGATGGCTCTGGCTGGATCCGCCTTGCGGTGTCTCCCCTTCGTAGAGATACGGCCAGCGCCACCGTTCCGATTGCGGCAAGACCTGCTGCGAGGATCACGTGCTTCCGCTCCATGCCGAGCAATCCTACCACGCAGCGTGCCGTACGTGTTACCCTAGCTGGCATGCGATCGAGGCGTACCGACGAACTGTCCCAAGCGTATCCGCTCAAGAACTCCGTCGAAGGTCCGGATCCGTGGCTCCTTGACTGGATGCATTTCAACCGGGCACTGGTCGAACGCTCGACTGGTCTAAAGATTACGCAGGACGACGATCGCCCTTACGGATGCGGCAGTTATGGCTGCGTGTACGCCACCAGCGACCCAAAGTGGGTGATCAAAGTGAGCAGCGACCCAAGCGAAGGGCCGCTGATGGCGACTGTAATTGGGCTGAGGGCCGAAGCTGGAGGCGGCGACGGGTACGGCCCGTCGAAAATTCTGCCGGGGATCGTGTTCGTCCAGCAGATCTTCCAGACCGGCCCCGACGATGATCCCGTGTTCGTTATCGTCCGCGAGAACGTCCGCCCCTGGCACAGCAAGGATGTGGCGAAGCTCGACCTGTTCTACGGCCATCGCTGGAAGACGAGAGAGAAAGGCGGCAACACCGCGCTCGCGATTGCTCAGGCGTACGCTGTGGACTTTTACGCGAAGCGAGGCGAGGCCGCCGTAACAAATGCGGCGGTCAAGTACGCAGAATGGCTGGACGTGGCGCGCGATCAGCTTCCCCTGGTAGCGGAAGCCATGATGGATCTGCTTCGGGCAGGGATCGTTCTCGCGGACGTCCACGAATGGAACTTGGGGTATGCGCAAGTGGACTGGGGTCCGGAGTTCCGCAAACCTGGGCGGGTAATCATCCACGACCTGGGTCTGTCCCAAACGCCATACCGGGTCACGATCCCGAAGCTGAACCCGGTTGGCCTGACGGGAAGGGATCGCAAGCGCATCGAGCAGCTTGCCCGCGCCAGGCAGCCGGACGCCGTTGAGAAGCCGTGGCTCGCCCTGGACGACGTTGCCCGATGGGAGGCCATGGCAGCCCTCCAGGGCGTCTCGGAGGCCGCCAGGCGACCCGATGGGTTCCTGGGCGCGTACAAGCGCGCCAAGGGGCAAAAGCACGCGATGCCGGAGCGGTGGCGGCGCGAGCGCGAGAGGTTCATCGCCAGACATGTGGCGCAGGCGCGGCTGCGCCATGAGCCATGGTTCGTCGACGGGAGGCCAACAAGACGGCACCTCGCTCTGATCATGTGGGCCTACAGCCCCGAGCCCGGCGAGCTGGCGCGTTACGCCCACGGCTACATGCGAAATAACCCGCTGGGCGAGGGTGAAGAAGCGCCCTCATGGATCAGGTGGGCCATCGAGCGGGCCGAGCCAGCGATTGCCAGACTGCACGGACGGGATTTCCTGCCGAGGGACTGGACCATGCTCGGGTGTGGCGTGTTCGGCTGCGTGCTATTCGCTCGCAAGCATGGCATCGTCTGCAAGGTGACGCTCGACGGATCCGAGGCATTTTTCGCGAGGGCGCAGGCGAAGCTCGGAAAGTACATGCCAGGCGTCTGCCGCTACTGGGAGCCGGTGCGAGTCGAGAGCAAGGTCGGGCCGATCTGGATCGTTTGGCGCGAGTCGATCGATCCGCCCAGTTACGCCGAACACTGCACCCATTCGCCGAGCTTCAGGGCCGACGACGGGCAGGAGGGTCGGATCTGGATGATCGAGGATCGTGAAAAGCGCTTGGCGGCGCAGCGACGGCTCGCAATGGCGAGAGCAAAGTGGGCCGAACAACACGGAACGGACTGCTACGAGATCCTGACCGAGCTTGCGAATGTGGGGCTCGCGGTGTCGGTGAGATTCGCGACCTACTCGGCAAACATCGACAATCGGCCGGCGGCTTTTGTGCGCGAGCTTGCAGCCAAGCAGAAGCAGGCTGAGGATCTGTTCGAGCCGCGCAAGAACGGCGCGTACTGGGCCTACTCCAGGGCCGAGTATGCGTCGGAGGACCGCATCCTGAATGCGGCGATCGACCTGCTGGCTTACCGCTGGCATCTCGACAGACTCGCAAAGTCGCCTACGATGCCGCAGCTCGCAGAAGCCTTACGGTCCTACCTCGACGACGGATTGTTGCTCGCCGATGTGCAGCCGGACAACGTCGCTCGTCGAGACGGCGTCTGGACCCTGTTCGACTGCGGCTTTACCGTGCCAGTCGCCAAGCGCTGGAACGACATGTGGCTCGACGAAAAAGTGGACCCGGACCGCTGGTGGGACAGCGAACGCTGGAATCGGCACGAGGCGCTCCAGACCATGGCGGCGACGCCGGGCTACATGCCGAACCCGCAAGAGCACGACCCGAGGAAGGAAATCGCCGCAACCGTCGGGACCGCACTGCTACTTACTCCGATCGACGAGCTTGCGATCGTCGCCGCCGATACTGGCTGAATGCGATGTGGAACGAGCGGGGTTCGAACCCGCAACGTCCCGGTTATGAGCCGGGGGCTCTCACCGATTGAGCTACCGTTCCGAAATCGGCTGGGATGGCCGACCTAGCCACGCAATGGGTCTGGCGTCAAGCACAGCGATCCTGCGGTCATCCGGATTATCTACGAATTACAGTCCAACATCCGGAGGCACCCATGGGTTGATACTCGCGAACGCCTGCCTGTCAACGGACCGATCAACCAATCCAGTTTCCCGTCCGCGTCAGCGGGAAGGCCGGCTAGCACCGACTGAAAGCCGGTCCGCGGGTCCATGGAGCCGGCCTCGGCAGCCTCGCCAGCGTTGGCCGCTGTAACGAATGGCTCGTAGATTCCGAAAATCGGCATGCCTCGGAGCATACATTCGGCGGCGCCCAACGTAATGCTAACTGGAACCTTGAGCCAAAGTTGGCGTCGGCTGTACGATCCCAAGGATCGCGGTTGGCACTCAGACGAACGTGTACTCTGGCTCCGAGGTGAACATGAGCAGCGATGTCGGTTTGCGGTGGGGTCTGAAACCCGAGGGAGAGTTCGCGGCCGCATGGGGCGCTGTGGCGATCTACAAGGGTCCGCACTCGATCGAGGAGCGATACGCGAAGACCGGCCGTCCGCTCAAACGCCCGCGGATGATCTACCAGGTGATGATCGACCTGCCTCGCGACCGGCAGGATGCATTCGGATCCCAGCAAGACCGCAGGCGACTAAGCGATTGGCTGAACAAAACCGCGCTGAAACAGATGAAACAGGCTCTTCTGGATCAGCACGTCTACGGCGACGATATCCGCGAGATCAGCATCCGGGATGGACCCTACCTGCTTCGCGCGAGTCCGCGCGGATCCCGAAAATACCTCTACATGGTCGCGACGCTTGCGGAAGACTAAGCTGTCAGCCGTACCGCGTCTTGCTCAGCGGCCCCTCGTCGCTCAGTAGGGCCGACAGCTCTGGATCCCGCAGCACATCGTCGACATTGACCACCTGGCCGTCCACGAGCGCTTGCTTGGCGACATACCGAATGCCGTGCGAGTAGTCCGCATAGGTGATCTCATGCGAGCCGAAGTTCACGGGCGGCCCCTGGATGACCGTCGACGTGGAAGGGCCGGCGAACCACCCGTAGATCCCGACCTTGTTCTTCGCTGTCGCCAGACCCTTGCCGATCACCACGTCTTTCTTGTGGCCGCTCGTGAGCACGCCAAGCTCACAGCCCATGGAGGAGCGAGTCTTCTCGATCTTGGCATTGTGCGCGGCGAACCTATCGGTGGTCAGCATTGAGGCGTCATAAGGCGGCCCCCAAGGCTTCGCCGGAATCTTGCACGGGGCCTGCTCGTGAATCAGGTTCACGATCTTGCGCGTCGGAAACATCGCGCCAATCGAATCGCCGATCTGCTGAGCCGTGAGCGGGTTCATTGGCACACGAACGAAATCATCATCGGTGCCAAGCGCAAAGTAGTCAGGAAGCACACGGATCACCGCGACGTGCCCAGGTATCTGCGACCTGACGTCGATCCACGTGTGCAGGAAGTCCGGGACATGACCTTCGGCAGCGTACCACGCGATCTGATCCTCACGCTTCGCGCTCAGGGTGGGTGCCAGGCTCGCCACGATCTCAGTGCCCGTGAGCCGCGGCGGAGCTGTGGGCTCGGACGAAGATCCGCTCTCACGCTTGCGCTTCGCTAAGAACATTCCCATGGCTATAACTCCGATCGCTGTAAATGCACCTGCTGCGATGGCGCTCGATCTCTCCATACCCATCGAGTCTACCACGAATTTGTACGATGACCGCATCGCGTGTAAGCTCATGCCCATGGAAACAGGAATCGACGTTTCGAGATGGCAGGACCCCACCAAGCTCAATCTGCCGGAGATCGCCAAGACCCACTCGTTCCTCATCGCTCGCGCAACCTATGGTGTGGCGTCCGATCCGACCTTCCGGGCTCACATCCGTAACGCGCGAGCCGCTGGCATGACCGTCGGCGCCTATCACTTCTTCCGGCAAACCCAGGGCTGGGGCGAGCAGCTCGCCTCGTACCAGGGGGAACTTGACGCGGTAGGTCTGACTTCCGGAGATCTCGTACCTGTTGTGGATCTCGAATGGAACGAGAGGTACGACGGCAAGGTGCGAGCTGACGTGTTCAACAGTCAGGGCCGAGCACTCGTCGAGGAGCTGCGAAACAGGTACGGCGACTGCTACGTATACCTGTCTCCAGGCTTTTTCCAGACGCTGGGCAAACCAGAATGGCTGCTGAAGGTACCATGGTGGATCGCGCACTACACAAACGAGAAAGCGCCTTGGTGCCCATTCAAAGACTGGGACATCTGGCAGTACACATGCAAAGGCCGAGTCGTCGGCTACACGAACGACATCGACATCAACGTTGCGAAGCGCCTAGTCCGAATAGCTGGAGCCCCGGACACCGGCGAAGATGACGCACCACCGGGCGACGACAGACACTCGTCATCCGTATCCAGTGCCGATCTGCAACACATCGCCGGTCTCGCCGAGTCGGCGCAGAGACTTGCAGACTCGCTCCGCGAGCTGCACGCTTCGCTGCAATCGGGCGGCTGAGCAACACAACCAAAACATGGGAGTCTTTTATGCTGGGAAGGATAATCTCGGGCATGGTCCTGATTGCCACGCTCGCTGTGGCACACAATGGTACGGCAACCCCATCCGTGGCAGACGGCGTGTCGCAGTCCGAATCACAGCACGATGCACGTGATCAAACGATCGCGTGGATCGAATCCACAATGCGTCGGCTCTCACCACCGGAACGACCGCACCACGAACCAGCGGCACAAGAGAGCCGAGCACAGGCCGAGCAACGCTATCACGACATCGCGGAGGCCATAGTCGACGCCTCGTTCGATCCGAACGCAGAGCCCGTATTTGCCGGGAGCAGAGCACGCCAGAACACCGCCATGCTAGTGGCCGTGATGTTCCACTTCGAGTCGGGATACCGACGAGACATCGACCTGGGGCTATCTCGCGCAAGGCTCGCACGCTCCGGGTGGAACGACTTTGGCCGTAGCTGGTGCATGGGCCAGATCAACCTCGGCAGAAAGCAGTTACCAGATCCTGAGAACCAAGGGCAGCTCATCGAAGAGAGCGCTTCTACGACTCAAGAGGGCTGGTCCGGCCGTGATCTGATCGCCGATCGCCGCAAGTGCGTAACGGCCACGATACGCATCTTGCGCCAGTCCATCGATACATGCAGGTCGCTCCCAAGCTCTGAACGGCTCGCCATGTATGCCGCTGGCACCTGCGGTTCCGAGTCCGGCAAACGGGCGTCCAGGGTCAGGATGCACAGGTTCCTCCGCGAGGTCGTACGCGATGTTCCGGCGGAGCGCGACGCCGACGTCTTCACTTCGATTCGCGCAAAGACCACTGCCACGGCGTCGACTGAAGTTGGCGACGGGGACTGACAGACCAACCGACGGAGTGCCAGCCGCGAGCCTCAACGGGCCGCTACGGCCGGCCGTGCGCCCCAAATAAGTGAGAGCGCGGCTTGGGGGAACCGCGCTCTCTGGAGGGTAGGAGCTTCTGCTCACTAACAGATTCATTGTGCCACGAAACGGGCAAACAATCAAGCAGGATCGCCAGTCTTGCTCATTCCCGTCGGCACACTGCGTTACTGGTCAGTGCGAAACGCCGCAAGCATACCGGAAGTTACGGCGCTCCAGATCCGCCGCGAGCCTTGTGACCCAGGGCGTCGCGTCCTGGCACGGCTCGCCCATCCGAGCGGCCTCGATCTCTTCCAGCAGTGCGCTCAGGTACGCAAGGAGCTGGCCCACGCTCTCGATCCGCACGACTTCCTTTGCCCTAACCGAGTTCTCCATCGCAGCTACTACCTGGCTCGGGATTACCTGCGCAGCATTTGCGAGCTTCCCGTCCTCCTTGTCGTAGATCACATGGATCTCGAAGCCGTCTTGCCAGGGGGTCAGCGTTATATCGCAGATGACGGCCTCGGACCTGCACATACCTCCGCAGGCGATGCCAAACATTCCGGCTGCTGGCTTCATGCCAGATCCCGCATTCGCAACCAGCACAGAAGCGCTCTTCGGCTCCAGGCATACCGCCGCTTCGAACCCAACCCGCTCGAAAGCGTTTGCGAGTGCAGCAGCGATCATCGTTATCTGTTCCTGCCTCATGGCGATCCTCAGATCATGTCCGGTCGTTTTCCGCCATCATTATGAGCCAATCGTCGGCGAGAAAGCTCGGATGGCACCATAACTCATATCCGTCGGGCCCGGCACCGCTCAGCGTCACGCCATCGAGCGGTCCGAAGCTGGCATACACTGGCACGCCCGGGTCAATATCGCAAGAAAACGGCCGCTCAATCGACGTTCGCTAGCGGGTTATCTACGGTACGTTTGAAGCGACGCTTCTTGATCGGATCAGGATCCTGGAACCCGATGCGCGCATCGATAGCTTCGGCGTGCGCCGCTGAACGAATCGGAACCCATTTGGTCCCCGTCCACACTTCGATGCCTTTTCTTACAGCCGCGTAGCTGTAGAAGGCGCGGTGCCCGGCATCGAGCGTGCCGTCTGTGTCCTCATGCACCGATTTTGGCATCGGTGCTCGCAGCACGACCGGCGTGTATCCGTCCGAGAACGGATCGTCCGACAGATCCGTCGCCGCCTGCTCCGCCTTGTGGTACCAGAACCCTATGCCATGTTTGGCTGTGAAAAAGATCTTCCCATCGCCGTATCCGGCGTAACCACCACGCCCCATGAATGAGCCCTCTCTGCCGCCTACTGGAACCAGGCCACGCTCGGCAATACCAGAAAGCCTGTTCGCGAAAGTCACGTGGTAGGCGTAGCCGTGTGCAACTGGGTTGGCATTTATCACGCGGATGCCTTGCGCTTTCGCCGATGCTCGCTTGGCCTCGTGCGTGGAACTTCCGTCCAGCACAAGTTCCTCGCCGCGGACCACGTAACGGCTGATACCGCCATCCCCGTACACGACCCCCGTGTGATCGTGGAGCGTCGGCTCGAAACGATCCAGCCCCCACTCGTGCGCGTGTGCAACGTACTGCCGCCACGCTTCGAGTAGCCCTGTGAGCGTGTAGCTTCCGCCACGGCGATCCGATGCGGCCCATCGCTCTCCTTCCACTGATGCGACTCTGGCAAACAAATCAGGATCGTCCAGCCTAGCACCGATCGGATTGCACTTAGGGGGAGCGCCAATCCATGTGAGGTCCACAATCTTGGACGTTTCTCCCGTCCTCAGATCCACGACGACTATGCCATCGTATCCGTCGAGGTGAATCGCCCTGCTCAGCGCTGCCCCCTTCTTGCCATAATACCGCTGAAGATTCGACTTCCACGAACGCTCGTCGTAGATCGGCTTGTTCTCAGCCGGTTCGGCATTGAGCGGGACAACAAGAGGGTTCGTGAACCGGGTGGCAAACATCACGCCTCGATCCGGGCATGAGGCAGCGAGAATCTGGCTTCTCTGTTTCTTGCTCATCTGTACTCAACGATCTTACGAAACCATGGGTTCGATAGTGCATTCTCGCCACGAGCACGCCTCACCAGCCTGACTGCCTCGCGACCGCTGAATCCGAGATACCGGAGCGCAAGCCCAGACACCAGACCAGATCGGTTCAAGCCTGCCTGACATGTCACCAGGCATACCATGCCAGACGCAAGAGACGTCGCTACCAGCCTCGCCGCATCCGTTGCCTCCGCCAACTCCCTCTGGGTCGGCTCGGCGTCGTCGAGCCTAGCGCGAACGATGTGTGCCAAGCCAGGGTAACTCCTGGAGTCTGGCTGATGCTCCATCGCGCAAAGCGCTAGCAGATCGACAACACGTCCGATCTCCGGACCAGCCGGAGGTCTGCTTCCTTGCCACAGACCTGGGATGATTTCGCTCGCCGTCACGGGGTCAGATTAGCACATCGTGCCACGGATAGAAACCCGCTCATCATGCCGGAACCTTGTCATCATACGGCACATGAACTCTTCGGAAGATCTATGCGGCACCAAGTGATCACGCGCTAGGTCGGATACGCCGGCTTCTGCTTCGAGGTCCTTTCGGACCAAAATCTGGTCCCCCTGGGCTCCACAGCGAACGACGTCCAGGAGAATCAAAGCAGATTTGTTGGCTCCTGCTGCAAGACCGCTGACTGCAACGTGAAGTACGCCTGCGCCACGATCGCCGGGTATGGGTGAAGCCCTTCCCAAAGACCAGTGTCAGTCTCGACGCCCCACCCATTTTCCAGCGCTTCATCGAAGATCACCGCGATGTCTCTGAGGAGATCGACCTCTTTACGGTTACCAGGGTAAGGAGACATTTTACTGATTTCACCAGTGGCCATCTCGTCCCCCCACCACTTGTCTACCAGCTCTGTGACGTTATCCACCCACTCTTCATGAGTTTTCGACCTGTCCTTCGCTTCCTTGGCGAGCTTTTGAACTGCACGCCTTACACTCGCCGATGTTAGTCCCTTCGCCATTTCGGATCTCCTATTCTTCGGTAGGCTGCGGCTGCGCCTGGGTGGGCTCGTCTGCCTGGTGTGAGCTTGACTTCTGGCTGTCACGCTCTGCCCAGCACTCGTCGCACATGACCTCACGCAATCCATCCTCCGAACCACGCCAGCTAGCGTCGGGAGCTCCGCATCCGACGCATGGAACCTCCGCCGCGGAGGACCGGTCGGGTTCAGCGGGGAGCTGATCGCCCCAGGCTGCCCATCCATCGCGCCGCTTGCGAGCGAACAACTCGATTCTGGGCATTTTCGGGAACATGCGCTCGATGATTTCGTAGAACACTGCCGGCTTCTCCCAGTGTTCTCCGCGCGGCGCTCGGATCAACGAGTCTGGCCTGCCTTCGACGGGCGGCACCATCGCATGACCCCTCACCGCTACACAGAGGTGCTCGTGCTTGCTCCGGCAGTAGTCGCCTGGACCGACGCATCCCTTGTCCCACACAATGTTCGTCCGGTAATCGAAGCCCCATGCACGGATCACCTCGATGGCGTCCGCGAACTTCGCTGCTGGGCACCAGAGCAGCAGCACAGCGTCATTCGTCGCCAGCTTGCCGACGGGAAGCGCTTTGACTTCGTCGGTATCCATCGTCGGGTAACGGGTCTCGGCGTCGCCCGACGTCGAGACCCGATCCTCGCACTGCCACGGCGGATCGGCGTAGATCACCGGGTACTGCCCGTCGCTTACTGCGATGGTCTTGATCTTATCAACACGCTGCTTGCGCCTCTCCTGGGCTCGCTTCTCGCGGATCTTTTTCGCCGCAGCGAGGATCTTCTTCTCGTCCTGCTTGACGATTTGCTCCTGCTTAGCTTTCGGAAGGGAGGCGATGTCGGCCGCTGTTGAGATAGCAACGCGCCCGTTGCGCACGGCTTCCCGAAGCTCCGCCACGCCTTTCTTGAGCACCTTCTTCGCGTGATCCACAGTGCCATGGCTCACTCCGGCGATTTCGGCGATCGTGTCCCGAGTGCTCCCTGTCTTCTCGGCTAATGCTGGTTCTGACGCCTTCCGCTTGCCGCGTCCGCCAGATCCGTCGGCACCCTTCCCGGCAAGCATTCTCTGCTTCGCTTGCTCGGCCAGGTGTTTCTCCAGGGCGAGTGCGATCTCAATGCGATCCAGCTCGCTAAGGTTCCTGCGGCCGAGCTGATTGCGAAGCATCCACACGCGCACGGATTCCCGGTCGGGGAGGTCAAGTTCGACGACACGGAACGGGAGATTGTGCTTGCAGGCGATCTCGTAGCGGTTGTGACCGTCGATGATCATCCCTCGCCACAGCACGATGGCGTCGCGTACACCATCGTCGAGAATGCTTCGCTCCAGCTCCTCCCGCTCCTTCGCGTCAAGCGGTCGGCATAGGGAGCGAAACTCCGGATCGATTTTCAACTCCGCCGCCCGAACTTCAGAAAAGGCGGAGTTGCTGCTGGCTTGGCCGATCGTCGGCTGGTGATGTACCGCTGGCATCGCTGCGCTTGCCTTTGCCGTCCTCGTCGCCGCGGCCTTTGCCGTCCTCGTCGCCGCGGCCTTTGCCGTCCTCGTCGCCGCGGCCTTTGCGGCCACAGGCTTTCCCGTAGTCCTGGCCGGCCTGTTTACAGCCGACACTGGCGCATGCCTCGTCGGCGTAGCCTTCGGACTGGGGTCCGATACCCGGATCGTGATTTCTTTCTCTTTCTCTTTGTCGCTCATCTCCTACCTCTCCGTTTGCTACCCTGCTTTCGCAGGCCCCATGGCGATCCAAGAACTCGCCGTACTGACGGACGTATAACATGACGTCCCTTTCGAGCAAAGTTTTGTCTAGCGGCTGCTCTTGTCCGCACCCTGCGCAGCGGAAACGTGCTCGCTCAGGAGTGACGTGCGGTGCTAGGAACCATGCCGTCGCGTCGCCGGGATCCGAAATCCGCCCATCTCTCCGCCTCGCGCCTCGCCTCGTCATGCGAATCGTACCCCTCCGAGAAGTGCCACAGCTCTTGGCGTGACTCGATCCGTATCGCCCACCCGTGCCGCTCGAACACGAACAGCGTGACCTCGAATCCTTCGCGGGAGCCGATCCACCATCCGAACGGCGAACGTGACCATAGCCAGAGACCCTTTCCCATGCGCCCCCCATTCCCGCGCCATGCTAGGCTCCGCAAGTATCACACGGGGCGACCTTCGGCGCTACCTCCTGCTCGTCCGTGCGATTCAGGACGGGTTTGCTTGTGATCGTAACGACGTGCCCGCACTCCAGGGTCGCCTCCCACCGGTAGCACCAGCCTTTTACCTCCCCACGGGCTGTTCGTAGCTGAAACCAGCCCTTGCCCGTTGCCAGTTTCACCCTCATCGCCTTTCTCTCCTCGCGGTTCGGTTACCCATGTCGATCCTCCAGCCGTCCTCGAAAAGCCTGGCAGCCAGGCCGTCACCGTACGTCGAACGCACGTCCCCCTCGGACAGGAACGTCGTGACGATCGTCAAGCGCTGAGCGTTCTCCCGTGCCTGCATGATCTGCCGGAGAACGTCGGTGTAGACCGTGTCACAACCGAGATCGTCGATCACCAGCACGGTTGACGACCGGCACATCTCGATGACGTCAGGCACGACTCCGCGCTGGCTCTCGCGATACGCCGTTGAAATGTCCGGAGCGAAAACGAACCTGCACCCAGGCGAAAAACGGTGCCCTGCGCGGATCGCGTAGCGCAACATCGCACAGGCGAGCGATGTCTTTCCCGTCCGGCTCGGCCCTGCCAGCACGGCGAACGGCCGGTCGCCACGCTCCAGCATGTGCTTGATCGCGATCCTAGCGGCCCGCCCCGCCGCGGCCCCGCACCTCGACGCAAGCAGGTCAGTGTCGTCGAAGTTCGCCCAGCGCCAGCGCTTGGGAATGCTCTCCAGCGCCGGTCGCAGCCGTTCCTCCAGCTCCTCAGTTCGCAGCTTCTCGGCACATTCGTCGCAGACGCACGGACCTGGTACGTCCCTCACGATGGCTCCGCACAGGCCGCATGGTCGATCCATCGGAGGTCCGCCGCCGATCATGGCGAGAAGCCGCTCGCCGTGGTCATCCATCGCTTCGTTCCATCGCTTGACGCTCGTCTCCTCCCTCATCATCCTCCGACCCTCCGTGCTGACTCTTCCATTCGCCGGTTGAACTCGATGTCGTCATCGTCCAAGGGGATCTCGGATCCGTCTCTGCGAATCAGCTTCCCGTCGGTCGCGACCACTTCCGGCTCGTAGGCTACATGCCCCTCCGGCGCCCGCTGTAGGGGCGGACCGAACCTGCGTCCGTTGTCGCCGTTCGGCCTGACTATTCCCTTCTCGATGCGGTACAGCATATCTCTCCTGGCCTGCATGATCTTCTCGAACTGGTGTTGTCCGCGGATCACGTATTCGATTTGCCAGTACCCGTGCGAGCCGTGGTAGCCACGCTTATCGAACAGATACTCCACGGCGTCGAGCACCTGCTGCTCACCGTACCGTTTCACGGCGGCTCGTAGTTTCGCACGGCGCGAATCCGTAAGGACCGGCCGCGGCGGCTCGTTCACATGCTCCGACCACAGAGCTAGGTGCCGATGCCACACGCGCCGTGCCGCGGCAGCGATCCTCTCCGCCTCAGCCTTCGCCGGATCCTCCGGCACCTCCGATGCGAGACCAGGGAGCACCGGTTGCAGAGCTGGCGCGACCGGCTCGCTGGGTTCGTCTTCGTCTGGTTCCGATCGCTTTTTCATGGGCTGATCCTTGGCCTGATTTTCTTGACCCCCTCCAAGGGTGCCCCTGACAGGGGCACCCTGAGAGATTGTAGGTTTCCATTGTAGGTTTCCATTTTGTATACCTTCAGGTGTCTGGGGGACACCCATCGTAGGTGTCTGGGAGACACCCATGCGGGTGTCTGGGAGACACCCATTGGCCGATCCAATAGGTGTCTGGGGGACACCCATTGGGTGTACCATGCTTGGTACATCGGGCGGGTCGCCAATAGGTGTCTGGGGGACACCCATTGGGTGTACCATGCTTGGTACATCGGGCGGGTCGCCAATAGGTGTCTGGGGGACACCCATTGGAGCGCGATCCTGCTTCGCGAGCACGATGCGGTAGACCCTGGATTTGAAGCCACTAGCGCGACGCCCTGGACGCCAAGACCGTTCGAGTCTTATGGGCGCTGAAGGGATGCCTTCTGCCAGCCGTTGCAGTGTGCGGAGTACTGTGCTTTTCGATAGACTGGTCTCAGCGGCAAGAAGCTCGACGCCGGGGTAGCATTCGCCACGAGCATCGGCGTGCAACACGAGCACGATCGCCACGGACTTGTCGTAGCTGCTCATGACGGCTGGCGGCGCAGCGGTGATCACTCGTAGGGCGTTCCATTTTCCGAAGCCACTTTCCTTGGCCACTTCGCCACCTATCCTTGGTCCGCAGCGGTTTCCGACCCTTGCGTCGAGTATCGCCTCCGCAGCCGACGCGGGGTCGGCGAGAACGCCCACAGAATGAGGGCGACGTGGCGCCTGGTGGGGACGCCATGATCCCACCACGGCTCTGAGGCCCTGCGGGCTGCGGCGATCAAGCCGGCCAGCGTTCGGGACCGAATGTCCAGCCATTTTCGCGGCAGCTTGCAGTGGTCGCCTCCAGCTCGTCGATATGCGGCGAGAAATCCCCTCGGATGCCTCGCCCCAGTGCAAATGCCAAGCTCCTTGGCTACGGGGACGAAGGTCTCCACGATCGCCAAGTCGATGAACCCCAAGATCGGGCTGCGTTCGCGCCGATCGCGTTGTTCATGTTTCATGTTCACATCCTCGCCGGCGTTCGCGCCGCTCCTGTCGAGCTGTCACCACCCATCGAAGAAAAAGTGGACGCCAGCGGCTTGGCACCGCCGCAGCAGAAGTTCGGGCCAGGATGGCATCACTCGCCATCCGCCGGCCCCGTTGTCGTCGCCGCACTCGACGATGATGTCTGTCGATCGACCTCGCCCTTCCATTCCTTCAAGCGCGGATGCTCGCTGCCGCGCACGATCCTCGTTCCGTTTTCGGGATCGCGGGTGAAGCACAGGAGCCGCTTGGCCTCGGCGATGCCGACGAGGATAGGCGAGTGCGTCGCGCAGAGCACCTGCGCGTCGTGTACCTGAGACAGCGCCTCGAAGACCGTCTCCGCCGCCTTGGGGTGAATGCCGTTCTCAGGCTCCTCAATCAGGTAGATGCCTCGCAGGTTCGGAACGTACGCGAGCAAGGTCAGGGCGAGGAGCTTGAGCGTCCCGTCCGAAACGAGCCACGACGGCACTTTGAGGCCGCTTACGTACTCAATCTGAAGGTAGCGGTGCTTGTCGTCGGGCTTCTCGATGGTCGTGATGTCTTGGAGGTCAGGCAGAGACGTCTGTAGATGGGTCACCCATTCCTGGCGTAATTCGTAGGGCAAGGAATCGACGATCCAAGGAAGGTTCGAACCGTCGGGGAGCAGTCCCGGCGCCAGCCCAGGCGGGCTCGGCCGCCGAATGGCTTCGCTGGCGAGCACGATCCGCTGCACGCCATCCAAGAGCTCGCGCTTGAACCAGGTGGCCACCGGGAATCGTTCCTCGTCTTCCGGAAGGTTGGCCAGAGCTGACTTCGCCTGGCCGAGCTTAAACAGGTTGTTCCACTTCGAGGTCTCGGCCAGGAAATAGTCGTTGCCGGATTCGACCTTGTTGATGATCTTGCGCCACCCCGTGGGCGACCGACTCTTGGTAGCCTGGACGATGGATTCGGGTCTGGTCTCTGCGGCGCTGCTCTCGCCGGGCGGCACGAGCCACAATGCCTCTGATTGCAGCGACACCGGCTCGCCGTTGCCGCCCACAGCGATGGCCGCCTCGTACCGGCAGGTGTCGAACTGATACGAGCCGTCGCTGCTCTTGAATCGCTCGCGTTGCTCGTCCGGGATGGGGGACTCGATGGCAAGCTCGAAGCGCTGTCCAGTGCGCATCCAGCAAAGCTGGGAAGGCTCTCCTGCGCGTTGGATGATCCCGAGACGCTGATCGCCGTAGATGGCCTTGGCCGGACCCACCTTGAGGATGTCGCTCAACAGGCCGATGACATCGAGGAAGGTCGACTTGCCGCTGGCGTTGGGGCCGACGAGCACCTCGAACTTGGAGATCGGGCAGTCGACCCAGCGCAGCGACCGATAGTTGAGCGCTTGAATGCGGTTGATCATTGGACCTCCCACTTCACGAGGTGACTGGTGTCGTTGCCGAAGATGTCCACGACCTTGACCAGGATCTGGTAGCTCCGGTCCGCCCCTCCTCGATCACTTCGATGACCTGGAACGGGAGCGATACCCGCGGTGGCTCGACGAGGTTGCCCTTCTCGTCGTACTTGCCCGGCCACACGAGCTCCGTGCGCGTGATCTCGAATGGACGGCACGGCTCCCGCCTTGGCATGACCTCGGGCCTGTCAGTGGGCTGCTCGCTCATCTGTGCCTCCCCACCACGAATTGAACATCGAATCGCACCGCTCGAAGTCCGTACGGCCTACAATCACGCAACGAGCCCGTCCATGTACTCGGCGACCGTCTTCTCGATCTTCGATTTGGCTCCCCAAAGCATCATCGGCAGCTCTATCCGAATTCTGACGAGGCCATCACTGCAAACGGAAAGCGATCCCTTGGTACCTTTAGCGAGGCCAGACGGAGTGTCGAACACGATGACGCATGCGGCAGTAGACATCGCGTCCCAGCGCCACTGGATGCCGTACTCAGCGGCGATTTTTTCAGCAATGGCTGCTGCGTTTGCGAGGAGCGTTCTGTGATCCAGCGATGATCGCCGTTCGATTTCGATCGTAGCCATATCCTATTCCTCCGATGGGAGGCCATACCTCCCCAACAAGCGTGGTTTGCGCGCCTTTAGGTCGCAGTAGAATCTCTCTTGCGACTGACCAGTCGAATGAAAGCCGCAAGCACCCTTTCCGCGGTTGGTGGATTGCCCTTCCCCCGACACAGGTATTCGGCCTGCGTTCCGAGCGCTTCCGCTAGGCTGACGATCAGCTCGGCACTCGGATTAGCGATGCGTCCGTTCTCTAAGCACCACACCACGGAAGGAGAAAATCCGCAAGCTCGCGAAAGGTGCTGTGCATCGATCTTTGCCGAGACTCTTAGATCTCTCACCCGGCGTCCCACCTCATTCGACTCGTTCATGGGTATCTCCTGCCGCTAACATATTAGCGCGTTCGGCGATCAGCGGTCAAGAAATCGGACGCTCTTTCCCCGCGCCCGGACCTTGACTTTGGCGCAGGTTCCGCCATGCACCGAATGTGCCAGAATCATAGGATCCAGCAGTCACTCGGCGATCGATCCTGAGCCACTTGCCTACGCAGTGCCCAAGACAGAACGTCATTGAAACCGCGATGTCGCTTCCGACAAATATAAGGCCGAAAAGGTCCACGTTCACCATTGTTGGTCATCAACGCGCCTATTCTATCGTTAGCTCACCGTTTCTGAATTGTAGCCTAACGTCTGCAAGCGCAGACACTGATGGCATGTGCGATACGAACAGGATGCACGATGCCCGCGTGAGCGCTTGGGCCTGACGAAGCATAGCCACGTATGCCGGAGCCTCGTTCTCCGAAAGGGCCGCTCCAGTTTCATCGCGTACCAGCGTCGGCCGGTCCACGCCGGACTTGCGGCATGAGATCACGGTGAGCGCCAGCGACAGCGCCTCTGAAATGAGAACCTTCTCGCCGCCGCTGTAGGACTCGATCTGATCGTCACGTCCGTTCGCGGTGTCGATCACGCGGATGAAGCAGCCCTCGATGACCTTGCCCTTGTCATTCGTCCGCGTGGTCTCAACGCTGACCGTCCACCTCGGTCCATAGCAGGTATGTAAGAGGTGATTCGCCAGCTCAGACAGTTCGGGTCCGGCTGCGTCGATTTCGAGTGCCTGCACGCCATTCAGACCGAGATCGGCAGCGAGGCGCTTCCAGTCCGCGGCTTCCGTTGTCTGGGCTTCCACCTGGGCCCTCAACTCTTCGATCCTAGCGCGAAGCTGTACGGCCTGATCGTACTCCGCCTGACGGAGCTGCCTGGAAGCATGGCTGGCCATGACGGCGCTTTGTGCTTGCTCTTCTGCTGCAATGGCGGCCTTCAGTTCGAGCTCCGCAGCATCGAGCGCTTCGGTGGCACCGACAATGTCGGGCAGTGAGATATCGTCCGCCGTGATCAACGGCTCAATGGATCGGAGCGTCGCCTCGTAGCCCTCGATCCTTGCTTGCGCATGCGACAGCGGATCGAGTAAATGCTCTGCGCGCTGCGTCCTGGCGACGTTCGCCTCAAGATCGGCCAGCTCGCCTCGGATCGATGCCGCAGCCGATCTCGCCGCGGCGAGGGCAGACTGTCTCTGTCCCGATTCCATCGATCGGAGTGACGCCTGATGTGCGTCGATCTCAGCATGAGCCGCCCGCTGGCGCTCCCTGGCGGCTTCAATCATCGGAAGGCGGTCTGCTGCACGTTGCAGCTTGGCGAACCGTTCCTGGGCCATCCTGACGCCAGCGCGGGTTGCTTCCAGATCTTTCGCGGCTCGCTCCGATGCCGCTGGGAGCTGGCGCTGCTCGGACGCCATCGACGAGTCTTTGTCCAGCGACGCGGAGGCGTACAGCTCGATCCGTTCGACTTCCGATTCGTCGAAGACGACATCTGGTACCTGAAGCCGGCGATTCTGGCGCCAGGTCGAGATCGTGGCAAGGGCTTCTCCCATCTGCTCGACCCGGTCGAACGCGCCGTAAATGGACTTCGAGCGGATCGACTCAACGGCGGACTCGCAGTCCGACAGCCTCCGCTGGGCATCGTCCAAGTCGGCTTTGGCCCTTCCCAGGGCCGCTGCCGCGTCCATGGCCGCCGCTTCGTCGTGGCACTCCTCGGCCGCTTTGTCCGCCCGGACCTGTGCAGCCTGGATCGCCGCCCGCATATCGGCGACTCGCCTCGAATGCGCCGCCGCAAGCTCCGTCTCGCTCCTGATCGCCTCTTCCGCCGCCGCAAGCCGCACACGGCAGGCTTCGAGCTGGGCC
>Ga0272446_1001424_pt1 | contig 34731 bp, 21 predicted proteins | sample YNPCB0061_FD_194587 | JGI IMG/M metagenome (GOLD analysis project Ga0272446, IMG submission 194587) | Hot spring microbial mat communities from Yellowstone National Park, WY, United States - YNP-CB-006-1 | ecosystem: Environmental > Aquatic > Thermal springs > Hot (42-90C) > Sediment | place...
ACTTAATAATTATATCTTTGCCAAAGATTTCCATAAAAAGAGTATTTTGGATTTGGCACCTAAAAATACATCTTTGATTGGAAATCTTATACAATCCTAAACAACCTCTTATTATTGTGTAGGGAGTTTGTAGAAAAAAATGGAGGCAAAATCTGGGTAGAAAGCACCGAAAGAGTAGGCTCTACCTTCAGATTTATTTTACCTATCTCAGATACATAAGAAAAATGTGAATAAAATTTTACAAAATTATTAGGATATGATTTTATAATCTGTTAAATATGCGTTATATTTGTAATTAAAATTTAACTTTTGGCACAATTATTTGTTATTGTAAGATAAAAGTTTAAGTTTTTATATAAATTAATTTGACGATGAAAAAAGCCACACTCCTTGAGTATGGCTTTTTTAGTTTGAAGATAAAGCCTTAGGCATAAACAAATAAGTAAAAAGATGACAGCATTACTATTAGGAGCAAGCGGACTCACAGGAGGGTATTGCTTGCAAGCGTTACTTAATGAAAATCAGTTTGATAATGTAATCACTTTAACAAGGAAACCTCTGCCCATACATCACCCTAAGTTAGAGCAAATAATTACAGATTTTAGTCGTTTAGATAATCTCCAATCTGCCTTGAAGGCAGACATAGTTTTTTGTTGCTTAGGGACAACTATCAAAAAAGCAGGTACAAAAGAAAAATTTAAGCAAATCGATTATGAATACCCTTTGCAAATTGCCAAGATAGCCAAAGAAAAAGGAGCAAGTGCTTTTGTGTTAGTATCTGCCATAGGAGCCTCTGTAAAGTCTTTATTTTTTTATTCGAGAGTAAAAGGTGAATTAGAACAAGCTCTTAAAAATCTCCACTTTCATACACTTATTATTTTACAACCCTCTTTGCTTTTAGGTGATAGAAAAGAAAAACGCATAGGCGAAGATGTAGGTAAAGTCATCTATTTTTTATTTGCTTTCCTCATACCTGCTAAATACAAAGCAATTCATGCTCAGCAAGTTGCCAGCGCTATGGTCAAACTTTCCTTGCAAGGACTAAGTGGCATAGTCATCAAAGAAAACCATGAGATTAATCAAATATAAACTTTTTTCATCTAAAATATTAAAATAACGATTTTAAAAAAATCTTTACTAAAATGAAACTTATATTGGTTTTAAAGAGTTTTAAGTTTTAGACCTTTTCCCTTTTTACAACCTTAACTGCCAATAAACCATGATGTTAGCTATTTTTAAAACTGTCTTAATTTTGGGACTTGCTTATGGAATTTTTTATGTGATTATGAAAAAACTGCATAAAAAAATAGGCACTTTCTCTAAAAAAAGTCAATTATCGAGCAAGTATAATTTAGAGGAAAATATTTCTTTGGACGACCTTCCTCTGCCTGATTTACCTATGGGAGTGTATGTACTACCTAAGGGCATGGCTGACCCTTCTTTGAAAGGGAAAAAAGAAAGTTTACTCACTATTTAGTTCATTAAGCATAAATAATCTTAGCAAAGCTTTTCTTTGATGAAAGGCTTTGCTTTTTTTATTAGCTAAGCCAACAACATAAGTGTATATTTGCATAGGTGCAATTTTTACCTTGGTAAAGCTACCTTGTATTCATCAAAAAATAACAATAGATTTAAAAATCTGATTTTATCTAATCAAAAATTTGATTATCAAAATTTTATTCTATTAAATTTTATTTTTTAAAAGTCTTATTCTTATCATAGCTCTCCAACTGGCTTATGTACTATGACGTTTATGTAAGCAAATAATTAACTCTAAAAATCTGGTATTATGGCAATCAATGAAGACGAACTCGCCCAAATTAAAGCACAAGTTTCCCAATTAGAAAAATATTTTTTTAGGGAAATTACCTACTTGAAAACAAAGATAAAGGAAATAGAAAGTCAGTTAGAGAGAAAAGAGGCAGAGGTAAACATAACAGACAAGACAGAAAGCAGTTCCAAAGATATATTGGAGGTATTAAAGCAGTTCCAAGAAAGAGAAAAAAATAAGATAAAACAAGAACCCATAGAGCAAAAGCCTATTCAGCAGGAAGAGAAGCATATCAATGTAGAGGCTTTGCAGACACAAAAGGAAGAAATCAAACAAGAACGTAAGCAAAGTACAATAGAAAAAGAGGTATCTTGGGAAATCCCTACTTTTCTAACAGAATTATTCGTGCCTTTGGCAGAGTTCAGGGATTTGCTTGTAAGCACCTATCAGCACTACAAAACACAAAATCGCCTCCCTGTTTTTTTTATGACTTTGGGTGGAGTAGTTGCAATGTTATTGGGATTTATCTATTTGATGCAATTTATTCCTGAGGTGTATTTTGAAACTTTTAAGGTGGGGGGAAGTTTCTTAGCCTCTTTCGTAATCCTATTTGGAGGGTTAGTTCTGCTGAGAAAAGAGGAGAAATACCATGAGTTTGGCTCGGCACTCTTAGGACTAAGTATAGTTATTAACTTCTTGATTTTATATTACTTATCTGATTCTACTATTTTTCCCATTTTTGCTAATCCCATAGTTAGTTTTATCTTTATCTTACTTAACACTGCTTTTGCAAAATGGCTTGCTTTGCGATACGAAACCAAGATAGTACTGACTGTGAGTTTTTTAGGTGGCGTATTTTCTCCCTTTTACCTCAATAGTTCTGCCACTCCCATTTTTTATTTCATCTATCTTTGGTTGCTTTGCGTAGCGGCTATTTTTATTGCCTCCAAAATAAAATGGCAAATGGGAGATTTTTTAGTATTTGTTACCGCTTCTATTGCTTTGCAGATTGCCTTCGCAACCCTCGGAGAGGGTTTTCCTACTTTTGCTTATACCTTGATAGTCTTAGCTTTTGCCTATTTGTTTTTCTATGTTAGCTTATTTGAAAATAGAAAGCCTAAGGAAAATTTAGAAAGACTATCTGTGGCTATTTTGGCGGGAGCGGGAAGTTTGCTTTTGTATCAGTTATTTTGGTTTTATGAGGCTCTTGGACAGCGATTTAGCTTAGGATTGGTGTATTTGGGCAATGCTGTATTATTTTTAGCCAGTTATTTTGCACTTCGCCAGCAACTTAGCGAAAAAATGCAAGTGCTATTTTTTATCGTTATAGGTACTTTTACTGCTTTGGCTGTGCCTGTGATGTTAGAAAGAAATATTGCAGGAATATTCTGGGCGGTAGAGGCGATTGCATTGATTTTCTGCGGGTTCAATTTTAATCTTTCTGGGGTTCGCAAGGAAGGTTATTTGATTTTAGCGATTGCTTTATTGCAAATTTTCCTTTCTTTCGGCGAAATTATTGATAGTTGGGGGACACGCCTATGGACTGATGGTTTTATCAACTTACTTTCCTTAGGAATAATTTTTGGAGTATTGAAACTCTTACTCATGCGATATAAAGCAGACTATCAACATGACAATCCATCTGACTTTGTAGAAAACAATATCAATCGCTGGCTATCAGAAGCCATACCTCTTTGGTTGGCATTAGCTGTTTGGATTCCTTGCTACTTTCAGTTCCGAGAACTTACCTTCAACTTAGCAATTTTGGGCTTGTACGGCTTTACTTGGTGGGGACTGAAGAATAAGTTAGCCGTTACGGAGTGGTTAGGTATTTTACATATTGGCTTGATTATCTTGGGGATAAGAGAATCTATCTTGGCAGTTAATTCTTTTGTTTTTCCTTTCCAAACTTCTTTTGGCAAGGTGGCAATGATTGAATTGTTTATCAGCCTTTGGGTATTGCAATTTTTTTATGAAAAAATTAATCCAAAGTCAAGTAATATCATATTAATGAAGATATTGCGAGAGATTTTTTATCTGCTTGTCCCGGTTTTGCATTTGTCTTACATCAACCGAGTTTATCCCGAGTATCTTCCCGTTGCCCTTTGGGTAACCGTTTTAATAGGATTCATTTTAAATGAATTGGTGAAAAGAAAAGCCTTATTACTTGAAATTCACTTGTTCACTATCGTCGCTACTTTGGGTATTTTCACTGCTTTGGGCAATTTACAGATAGGTTATTTGAGTGCTATCAGTGGTATAGTAGTCTTATTTGGAATACTTATTTACAAAAAAGGGCTTGTTTTAGAGATTGCTAAAACTTCAATATATCGCTATCTTTTTACTTATAGTTTTTACTATGTAGGCTTGTGCTTGTGGCTTTACTATTTTGTACTCACAAGTGCGAACTTCTTACAAGTGCCTGACGTTTCAGGGACATTTTTTGTCATTGGGTTTTACTATTTATTACTAATTTATTTTAAAAACAAGATTGCTCCACTGCAAAATAACAAACTTTTTGCTTTCCGCATTGGAATGTTAGCAGGGTTCATTGGCTTGCTTATTGCCTTCATTGACAAGGAATTAATGATAGACTTGTACGATTCTGAATATGAAAATATGGGCTTTGTACTAATGTTGGGCATGGTAACAGTTTTTGGCTTACTTACTTACCAAAAACAAAATCGCTATCCTTCTCAAAATCAGTTACTTTGGAAGATGGATTTACTCTTTGTTCATATTTTTATTGCCTTAGCTTATTCAAGTCTGATTGGTTACTTCACCCCTAATTGGACAGGGGTTTGGCTGACTGTGGTGTTGGTCTTACATGCCATTATTTTACTTTTTAACTCTAACTCAAACCTTTACAAGCCGCTGCTACGGCTTTCTATCGCTTACTTTGCTATTGCCTTTGTCAAACTTTTTTGGCGCGACATGGAAGGATTTGAAACCGTACAAAAAGTAGTGGTTTTCATGGTGATAGGCGTATTGATGTTAGCGGGTTCGTATTTATTTATGAGATTTAGAGAAAAGAAAAGGTAAACAGCCTTACACAACAAGCGTAGGAGTAGCGCTTTTCAATTCGGTGCTACCCCTAATTACTTATCGTTCAGTGTTATTTATTTCTGATCACTAATATTCCTAAACATCTTAGGTACTTCGCCATAAACGGGTAGTTTGCCGTCCCATTTTTCTATCATCATTTTTTGGATTAGCAAAGGAGAGATGGTACTGGTTACGGCACGGTTGGCATTGGCTTCTGCTTCGGAGGCTATTCGGAGGGCTTCCGCTTTCCCTTTCGCCTCTTCTATAGCTTTTTGGGCTTCGGCAATGATGCGTTGCTTTTCATTTTCAGCACGAATTGCTTCTTGGACTGCCTTAATTTTGGCATTTACTGCCTCTTCTAAGGTAGCAGGCATACGGATTTTTCCTAAGATAGCTACTTGCGATACTTCAAACCCTGCTTTTGCCATATCTTTGGAAAGTACTTCTTTGACCTGCAATTCGTATTCAGAACGCTTAGAAACCATGTCCTCTGCGGTATATTTAGAAGCAGTATTATTGTAGGAATTTCTTACTAAGGTACGAATAAACTCGTCGGTAATTTGTGGGAGGCTTTTGCGATAAGTACGGAAAATATCTGGTACTTTGGAAGCAACCACAGTGTAATCCAATCCTACATCAAAAGAAAGACTTAGACCATCGCGGGTAGTAACGGTAAACTCTTCGTTTCTTGGGCTATCTTCCGTCAAGTCCATAGTCCAAACTTTGTGTTGCACATAAGTAGGGAACTCAAATATTTGGGTAGTGAGTGGATTGTACCAAACTACCCCACTTACCTCTACAATGTCTTGCACCCCTTTATCTGAGCCGTAAAGATTGACTTTGATACCTACATGCCCCGCATCAATGCGAGTACATGATACAGTGGAAAAACCTAATATACCTACTAATACAATGATGACAATTGCTATGACACCTCGTTTCATGTTGTTATTTCGTTTTTAATGTTGAACTTGATTTATTTTTCAGTTAAACAAATCTAATAAAAAATATACATTTTCCAATAATAAAGCATGGAAAGTATAGGGCTAACATGGATAAAAATACTGACAAACTGCCAAATAACTAATCAAAGATACTGACATTTTTTCTTGTTTTTCTTTGTGGTAGAATACTTGCAAAATGTGTGGAGTAATTAATATATGTTATTAGGTCATAAACAACTCATCATTTATTACTGAAAAACTATGGAAAAAGGTACTATTTCAATTCATACCGAAAACATATTCCCTATTATCAAAAAATTCTTATACTCTGACCACGAAATATTTTTGAGGGAATTGATTTCTAACGCTACTGATGCTACCAAAAAAATAGAAAGTTTAGCAGCCTTAGGCGAATACAAAGGAGAAATTGGAGAGACCAAAATCAAAGTAAGTCTAAATAAAGAAGGTAAGACTATTACTATTTCTGATAATGGCGTAGGCATGACCGCAGAGGAAGTGAAAAAGTACATCAACCAAATTGCTTTTTCAGGTGCTACGGATTTCATAGAAAAGTACAAAGATAAAAAAGAAGAAGTACAACAACTCATAGGCAAGTTCGGACTTGGTTTTTACTCTGCATTTATGGTAGCAGAAAAAGTCCAATTAGTTACAAAGTCTTGGCAGGAAGGAGCGGAGGCTGTCATGTGGACTTGCGATGGCAGTACAGAGTTTGAAATCACTCCTTCGGTAAGACCAACAAGGGGTACTGATGTAATTTTGCATATAGCCCAAGATTCTGAAGAATTTTTGGACAAATATAGAATTCAAGGTATTTTAGAAAAATATTGCAAATTTTTACCTTATGAAATTGAGTTTGATGGCAAAGTCATCAATAATACTAAGCCGCTGTGGACAAAAAATCCTGCTGACCTCAAAGACGAAGATTACTTAGCTTTTTACAAAGAGCTATATCCAATTTCTGAAGACCCACTTTTTTGGATTCACTTAAACGTAGATTATCCTTTCAACTTGACGGGAGTTTTGTATTTTCCTAAGATAAAACAAGACCTTGCTATTCAAAAAAATAAAATTCAACTCTATCAAAAACAAGTATTTATCACTGATGAGGTCAAGGAGATTGTCCCTGAGTTTTTGACTTTATTGCATGGAGTGATAGATTCGCCCGATATTCCGCTTAATGTTTCCCGTAGCTTTTTGCAAGCTGATAGCAACGTCAAGAAAATTAATTCTTACATTACCCGTAAAGTGGCGGATAAGTTGCACGAGCTTTTCAAAAATGACCGCAACACCTACGAGGCAAAATGGGAAAGTTTAGATGTATTTGTCAAGTTTGGCATGATTACCGACGACAAGTTCTACGAAAAAGCTACTCAATTTTTACTTTTAGAAGATATTGATAAAAAACGATATACGCTTGATGAGTACAAAGACCTTATTAGTGCCAACCAAAAGGATAAGAATGATACTATTGTTATTCTTTATACTACTGATACCGAGAAGCAAGACACTTTCATTCAATCTGCTAAAAAACGCAACTATAATATATTAAAGTTAGATGGCATCTTAGATAGTCATTTTATTAATACTATTGAAAGAAAGTTAGAAAAAATAACATTAAAACGTATTGACTCTGAAACTATTGACAAACTCATAGACAAAGGAGAAAACCTAAGCAGTGCCTTAACAGAAAGCGAAAAAGAAAAAATCATTGAGATTTTTAAAACAGCGAGCGGAAGGTCAGAAGTGAGCGTAGAGGCGCTCCCAACCGACGAGTTTCCTGTGATGGTTACACTTCCCGAGTTTATGCGCCGTATGAGAGATATGGCGAAGATGAGCGGTGGCATGGATTACTTTGCAAGTCTTCCTGAGCAGTTCAACATAGTAATTAATGGCAATCACGCCTTGATAAACAAGATTTTAAGCATAGAAAATACTGATGAGCAACAAAAAGTAGCTAAACAATTATATGATTTAGCCTTGCTTTCTCAAAATATGCTTAATGGTTCATCTTTGACTTCATTTATTAGTAGGAGTTTGGAGATGATACAATTATAAAACAAATTTAAAATATAAAACAAACCTCTTACTGCAAAAGTAAGAGGTTTAGTTTTTACAAATGTATGACCTCTCCATAAGCTGCCGCTGTCGCTTCCATAATTGCTTCGGACATAGTAGGGTGAGGGTGAACCGATTTAATGATTTCGTGTCCTGTGGTTTCTAATTTGCGGGCTACCACAACTTCTGCTATCATTTCGGTTACATTCGCTCCTATCATGTGCGCTCCTAAAAATTCGCCATATTTGGCATCAAAAATCACTTTCACAAAACCATCATAGTTTCCTCCTGCTTTAGCTTTACCCGAAGCAGAGAAAGGAAACTTTCCAACTTTTATTTCATAGCCTGCTTCTCTTGCCGCTTTTTCGGTGTAGCCTACTGAGGCAATTTCGGGTGTGCAATAGGTGCAGCCGGGTATATTGTTGTAATTGAGTGGTTCAGGGTGATGCCCTGCAATCTTTTCTACGCAAATAATCCCCTCAGCGGAAGCTACGTGAGCCAATGCCTGCCCCGCGGTGATGTCCCCGATAGCATAGTAGCCTGCTACGTTGGTGCGATAAAACTCATCAACAATTACTTTTCCCTTTTCTGTTTTAATACCTACGTCTTCTAATCCAATACCCTCGATATTGGTGGCTATGCCTACTGCGGAAAGTACAATTTCGCAATCTATGTATTCTGTCCCTTTGGGTGTTTTTACCGTAACTTTACAACCTTCGCCTGAGGTATCAACGGCTTCTACGGTAGAATTGGTCATAATGGTCATGCCATCTTTTTTGAAAGAGCGTTCTAATTGCTTAGAAACCTCTTCATCTTCTACTGGCACTATATTAGGCATGAACTCTACAATGGTTACTTTTGTCCCAATGGTATTATAAAAATACGCAAATTCTACCCCAATAGCCCCAGAACCAATGATGACCATAGATTTAGGTTGCTTTTCTAAAAACATTGCTTTGCGATAACCTATCACTTTTTGGTTATCTATTTTAATATTAGGTAGTTCTCTTGCTCTTCCACCTGTGGCTATGATGATGTGGTCTGCGGCGTAGTCAGTTTTCTTACCTCCTGCTTCAGTAACCTCTACTATTTTTCCCTTTTTTACTTTGCCGAAGCCCATGATTTTATCTATTTTATTTTTTTTAAATAAGAACTCCACTCCTTTGCTCATGCTTCCTGCTACTCCCCTGCTTCTGCTTATCATACCGTTAAAATCTACCTCAAAGTTAGGAATATGAATGCCATATTCTTCAGCATGTCTAACATATTCAAATACTTGTGCGCTTTTTAGCAATGCCTTAGTAGGAATACAGCCCCAATTCAGGCAGATACCACCAAGTTCTTCTTTCTCTACTACGCCAACTTTCATTCCCAATTGAGAGGCACGTATTGCCGCTACATAGCCACCAGGACCACTACCAATTACAATTAAATCATATTTTGTCATGTATGTATTAGATTATGAGTTTTGTTATTAAATATTCATTATTGCTTGTTAGATGTTGGTTATTTTCATTTTCCCATTACAAAATTATAAATAAAGTGGGTTTTAAAAAATTTGTATTTCATATTTATTAAACAGGGAAAGATGAGTTGTTACTTTCCACAATAGTAGATTTAGAAGTGCTACATGTCCAGCACTTATCACAAAAGTTTTCCTTTCATCTTCTCAAAAATCTGTATAAATACACCTTTGGCTCTATTTTTTCGGCTAAGATATTGAGTTTCTCTCGCAAATCTGCCATCAGAACGTTGTAGGTTTCGTCTTGGCTTTTGCTATTCATAACGCCTTTTTCGTTCCTGCCTTGAAAATACGCTCTGATGTCGTAGAGCGAAACGTTCGGATTGTAAGTACTACGTTCGTCATATTGCAGCCGCTTGAAATCCTGCGTATGGTAATATTGCCAAAGTGCTTTGCCTGCCTCAAAAACGGCACTTGCCTCAAAAGAAAATTCTAACGGTGTAGTTCTCACTTTCTCAGGTTCGTACAAAGTGCCGTTGCCGTTGGGCTTGAGCTTGCCTTGTATGTATTTGCTCATAAAATTGCTTTCAAATCTTTCTTTGGCGTTTACCTCCTGTTCGCTAAAAGGTATCCAATGATTTGTGCCTTCTTTGCTCGAGATGCGGTTTTGTCCGTGAAACAAAGTAAAAGCCAAACAATCGTTTTGAAATTCGGTGTCCTCTTGCCAACCCTCATTAGGATATAAAAATTGGTCGCGGTCGTTGAGCCACGTGGCTTCTATACAGTGCCGAACTGCAAAGTATATGCAGCCTTCTATCAAATTGTGAGCCGTGAAATTCCAAAAATTAAAATGCTCAATACCCTTATTTACTGAAATATATAATTGGCTGTTATGTTGAAAATCAGGTGATGGATTGCCCGTAAATCCAATACCCTTGTGTTGTTTATCATCAAAATTTTTAATCCACTTATTGATACTTTCCGGCAAATCACCGTAAAAAATCTTGGGTTCTAATTTTGTCCTATCCTTTTCATACACATCGCATTTGATTTCTGTGATTTTTTCTTTGATAGCTGTATTCCATATCGTGAAACCTATCGGGAAACTACCTTTCACGTTGTCAAAAGTATTGGCTGGCATGACAAAGCCCCCTAAATACTTTGCCAAAAAGTATTCTTTGAATTTCCTAAAATTCGTCCCTTGAATGAATTTGAGCTTTGAAAATTGCGCTAACAGACTACCTTCCATTTTGTCATAAACCTGCGCCATAAACAAAGCAAACACTTCGTTGCTCGCATTGCCAATTCTATTTTTAAAATATTGATTGGCTTTGTGTTCGGTAGCTACGCCTGCCTTGTTCTCTCCCGTTCCCGCAACAGTTCGCGCCGTTGTCGCCTCCGCATAAGGCGGATTAATGTAAATGACTAACTTTTGACGCTTCTTGTCATCTTTGATGATGTTGTACAAACTTTCAGGCAATTTCCCGCCTTGCGACTTGGGCAAAAACTCATCGTTGAGAAAATCAAACTGAAAAACGTGCTTTTCCAATAAATTCGCCCCGTTCTGAATACGGTCTTGCATGACCTCTACGTCTTGCTTGTCTATCGTAGAAGCGTAAACGTTAGTGCTGTTGGTCAGTCCCGCCAACAAATTCCCCGTCCCCGCCGCACAGTCCCATACATAGTACTCGTCCTGCCAATCCTCGCCCAATACCTCTGCCAAATATTTTTGTGAAAGCTCCACCCAAAGCTGGGGCGTGAAAAAACTCCCCTTACGCTCCCGTATATCCTGCGGCACCAGCAAATCCCTCCGCTCTACAATGTAATCCCAATACTGCTCCCTCGGCGGACGCTCATAAATGTTCCAAAACTGTGCATGCGCCTTCTGTTTGTCGGTAAATTGCGTTTGCTTGATGGTAAAAATACCCGCATCGTCTAAGGCTCTGTCAAATTCGTAATGGTCTTTTTTGAGCAAAACAAACAATTTTTCTTTAAGCGTTACATTTTCTAACGAGAGCAAATCTGCCAAATAAAAATCTCCGTCAATAATCCCCTTGCGCTTGGCAAGTTCCCAATTCACGGCAATCGTAGGTTTGACCGTTTGCAACCATTTGTTGTAAATCGTAATGAAATTGTTTTTGTCTATTTGCGTCTTAGTAACGCCAAACCAGCCTACTACAAAATTTTGCTTGATGAATTTCCTTAATTCACGGTCGTCTTTTTGAAAGTAAAATAGCAAAGCCTTGGCATCAATGCTATTTTTTACTTTCTCCTCAAGCAGTTGAAATTCTTTGGTTTCATAGTTGGAAGGCGTTACGTTCCAATTAAAATCGTTGATGTAAAAAACGTCTTGAATTTCGCTATAAGGAATAAAAGCGATTTTTTCACTATCAAAAGCCCCCAGAAAAGCAGGCGGCAAGTACTTGTCAAAGGTTCTTGCCTTGCCAATGGTTAGAATCAACTGCACAATAGATTTGTAAATATCCGAAGAGCCTTTTTTAGCCTCCGCCCAAAGCAGAGATTCCCGCTCAAAAAGTTCTTTCCCGCTTTGGTGCATCGCTACGCAAAAGTCCACGTTCCCGATAATTTGGGTGCAGTCGTAAAGCCAGAAATAATTTTGGGCAACTTTATTTTTAAGTTCTTCTTCTCTAATGTTTTGATATTTCATTATTTGCCTACGCGCGTCCGTTACGTTGTCTTTTTACAATCAGTATTAATGTGCGTGTAAATTTACTATATTTTTTCTTTTACAGAAACTTTTATAGCTTTGTGCAAAAGTTATCGCATCTTATCTTATTACATAATTACTTAACTCAATGAGTTTCAGAAAACTAAATGATATAGTCGGCTGGCTTGTGTGTATCATTGCCACTACCGTATATGTATTGACAGTCGAGGAGACGGCAAGTTTTTGGGATTGTGGCGAATTTATTGCTGTTTCTTACAAACTCATGGTGCCTCACCCACCAGGCGCGCCCTTTTTCTTGCTTATGGGCAGAATGTTCTCTTTTTTAGCAATGGGAGATGTAGAAAGGGTTGCTTTCTGGATAAACATGATTTCAGTGCTATCAAGTAGTTTTACCATTCTTTTCCTGTATTGGTCTATCGTCTTATTAGGGAAAAAATTGATTCCTGCCTCTGAAAATCATGGAGAATATAGTTTAGGACAGCAAATTACTTTGATAGGGGCGGGGGTAGTAGGTGCTTTGGCTTATACCTTTTCTGACTCTTTTTGGTTTTCTGCCGTAGAAGCTGAGGTATATGGCATGTCATCTTTCTTTACTGCTTTCGTGGTATGGGCAATGCTCAAATGGGAAACCATTGACGACTCTGTGCTGGCAAATAAGTGGCTGGTTCTAATTGCCTACATGATGGGACTTTCCATTGGGGTTCACTTGCTTAACTTGGTAACAATTCCTGCTTTGGGTTTAATTTATTATTATAAAAAATATCCAAAGATTACTCTTTGGGGGTTGATAGGCACTATGGCAATTAGCGGAGGAATCATTATCCTTATCATGTATTTTGTAATTCCCGGCTTGCCAACTATTGCAGGGAAGTTCGAGGTTTTCTTTGTCAATGGTATTGGTTTACCTTTTGGTACTGGGGCTTTATTTTTTGCCGTCTTGTTTTTAGGCGCGTTAGTTTACGGAATTATTTATTCTATCAAAAAACAAAATGAAATTTTAAATACCGCATTGCTGGGTTTTGCTTTTGTACTCATAGGGTATGCTTCTTATGGTTTAGTATTGATTCGTTCTAACTACAACCCTCCTATCGATGAGAACAATCCTGAAGATGTCATGTCTTTTGTATCTTATTTGAAAAGAGAGCAATACGGAGATAGACCTTTACTCTATGGACGTACTTTCGCTTCGGAAAGGTTAGAAGTTGTCCAAAAAGAACCCTTGTATCGCAAAGGGAAAGACAAGTATGAAATTTATGACTATAAAACAGAAGCTATCTATTCTCACGAAATGCTTTTGCCTCGTATGCACAGCCAAGGTGAAGACCACCCCCAATTGTATAGAGAATGGGCAAATATTCCTGAAAGTAGGAAAAGACCTAATTTTATAGATAATCTTACTTATTTGTTCAGATACCAACTTGGACACATGTACTTCCGCTATTTCCTTTGGAACTTTGCGGGCAGAGATGGCGACGACAAGGAAGCAGGCTGGCTCACTCCTTTCGACCCAAGCAATGACAAAATTCCTGAGGCGGCGAGAAGTAAGGCAAGGGACAATTTTTATATGCTTCCTTTGGTCTTAGGCTTACTGGGTTTATTTTTCCAACTTAGCAAAGATGAGAAAAATTTTGCCGTAGTCATGATGCTATTTTTCTTGACAGGCATCGCTTTGGTGCTTTACATGAACTCGCCACCTGTAGAACCAAGAGAAAGAGATTACATTTACGTAGGTTCTTTCTATGCTTTCACTATGTGGATTGGTTTCGGTGTCATAGCAATTAGCGAGTGGCTTAAAAAGCTAATTAATAGCAACACTATTCGCCCTGCAGTAGCTACGATGCTTTGCATGGTCGTGCCTACTATCATGGGTGTAAAAGGTTGGGACAACCACAATCGCTCTAATCGCTTTCATTCCATAGACCAAGCAAGAAATACCTTAGCAAGCTGCGCTCCCAATGCGGTGCTTTTCACCGGAGGGGACAACGATACTTTCCCTCTTTGGTATGTACAAGATGTAGAAGGGTTTAGAACCGATGTAAGAGTAGTAGTATTAAGTTATTTGAGCACGGATTGGTACATCAACCAATTGAAAAGGCAAATGTATGAATCTGAGCCTTTGCCTATTTCTTTGGAATACGACCAATACAAATCAGGAACGAATGATTATGTACCTTATTTGGACAGACAAGAATATAAACAGTTGGCTTCGGGTATAGATTTGAAAACTTACATCAAGTGGGTTAAAGAAGCGAATCCAAACATCATGGTAGAGTTGCAAGGCGGAGGCAGTACAGCAAGTTTGCCTTCTAAAAACTTTGTGTTGAACGTAGATAGTGCGGCTGTTGCCCAAATGAATGTAGTGCCAGAGAATAAGAAATCAAGGATAGTACGCCAAATGCGTTTCGGCTTGCGTCAAGGTAGTAATGCCTTGTTCAAAAGCGATTTGATGATTTTAGATATGTTGGCTACAAGTGATTGGAAAAGACCGCTTTACTTTAACAATACCTCTGCCAATACTACCGCCATAGAATTGAGAAACTATTTGCAAATGGAAGGGTTAGCTTATAGAATTGTCCCTTACAGAACTGATGGAGGGGACTTAGGCGAGGTGGACACAGGCATTATGTACGAGAATATCAAGAAGTTCCAATTCAGAGGTTTCGAAGACCCTAATGTGTACCACGATGAGGAATACAAGAAATTTGGAGCTAATGAACGCAACGCTTTTTATCGTTTAGCATATCAGTTTTATATAGAGAAAAAAGAGGATAAAGCAAAAGAAGTTTTGGAATGGAGTTTAGCACAAATCCCAGATAAGAGTATCCCTTATGATTACTACATTCCTCGTTATGTGGAACTTTTCCACTTGCTTGGGGAGGACAAACGCGCTCAGGATTTGGCAGATACCTTAGGCAGAAGGTCTATGGAAGTCTTAGAATATTTAGCTAAAAATAGAATCAGTAACTTTGGGAATAGTAGTCTCAAAGATAGAAGTCTATTGATATTGAATCAGCTATCTGTGCTTTATGGCAGATTGGTACAAAGGCAAGAAGGAAGAGTAGAGCGATTAGAAGCAGAGAAAGCCTCTTTGGAAAAAGGAAACGTAGGTCAGAGCGACTTTGATGAAAAAGAATTGCAAAACGCCAGAGAACGCCTAAAACTCTATGAAGATTTGTATAAAAAATATAACGATTCCTTTGAAAAACTATATCAGCAAATCATTGAAAGTGAGAGAAGAAGATAATTTTAAAATGTAACTGTTGGAGTGGGAACTTTCCAAAAGCTTTTTATGCTCAGTAAAAAGTAATTTCCGATAAAATAAAAGTACAAATTATTGATAGTCTTTTTGTTAACTCTATAAGGTTTCAAAAATCTTATAGAGTTGAATATAATTTTTGGAAAGTTATAATTTACTGCTCATGCTAACACAATGGGCAAGATTTCCCTCAAATCACCAACCAAATGTGTGTGCGGCTCTTTTTCAAGAGTTTCCCTGCTGAATGCTCCTGTAGTAATGCCAATGACAAACTTGCAACCTGCCGCCGTTCCCTCTTGCAAATCGGAGGCGGTATCGCCTACTTTGGCAACCTCTTGACTGTCTGTAATGCCTGCTATTTCCATGGCTTTAAAAATAAGGTCAGGGTAAGGTCTGCCGTTAGCTACCTCATCGCTTGTTACTGAAAAATCTATCAAATCGCCCTTGTCCCAACCTAAGCGATGAGTAATGGCATTAGCAATTTCCCTTGAAAAACCAGTGTCTAAGGCAACTTTTATACCTTTGCTTTTCAATGTTTTAAAAACTTCTGAGGCAAAAGGCTTTTCCATAACTTCTTGTGATTGTCGGTAAAAAAGCAACATCTCGCCGACAAAATCTTTGTGTATCTCTTGGATAAAATCTTCATCTTCTATTAAGTGTTTGGCTGTAGGACGCTGAGCCAATAAATATTTAATCGCCAATGGCTTAGGAATTCCCATATAAGGATTCACTTCCTCATCTGTAAAGTAAAATCCTGCTCTTTGCAAGGCTTTTCTAAGTGCCTCATGCACATTGTTGGAGTCTTTGACGGTAGTACCTGCCATATCAAAGACCACTAATTGAATGCTCATCGTAATTTTTAATTAGTTTAGTTGAATTTCAGAAGATAAAATTACTTTATGCACTGACTTCTTCTGCTTGTGCAAGTAATATAAAATAGTTGATATTGAAAGAATTAAGCCAAGAAAAGTAAGTGTATAACTGCTATTGATAATAAAGCGATACCAACTTAATTGGGTTTCAAAAAAGTTTTTGTAAAGTAAAGTGCCTACGCTTGCCAAGTAGCCAAAGGAATCTGCCAAATAGATAAAAAATCCTGCATTTCCCACAATTTTAAAACAAGCAATGGTACGCTCAAATAAAAAGCAATTAAAAGGAATATAGCAAAGGTAAGTACCAGCCCCTGTCAAGATTACCCATGATACCCCTGAAATAAACCCTTTTTCAAAAGCAAAAGTCCCTAAGCCAATGGTCAGTAAGCCCAGAATAATCATGCCTTGAATAGACAAAAGGGCTTTAAAATTGTCTTTGACCAAATAAAGTAAGCCCATCATCGCCAACACTATCAAAGTAATGGGCAGGGTAGTAGTAATGTAAATAGAGGGAACTTCCGCATACCCCAAAGCAAGCCAAATATTAGAAGCAAAATTGCTTTGCAAATCGCGATATGCTGTTAAAAACATATAGTTGATTATCAGCAAGGTAAGCCCCAAAGCAAAAGATTGAAAACTCTGCCAGCGAGCCTGAGCGTCCATAGGCACTCTCTTTACCCTTAATGCCTCGTCTTCTTGCGTAGGAGGCGGCACTTGGTTAAGCAAAAATACAGAAATCAATAAGGGTATGGCAAAGATTAGTCCCACTAAATACGGCATAGCAAACTCTGAAATTCCCTGTTGGAGCAGGGTTTGAGCAAGCGATTTAGAAATATTATTCGCCACAATAAAACTCAAAGACAAAATCGCTCCCAAAATTTCCGTAGTCTTTCGCCCTTCTAAGTAGCTAAACACTAAGCCCCAAATCATTCCCAAAGGCAAGCCATTGAGAAATAGACAGATAATGTTATAAGGTGCGGGAATATAGGCAAAACCCACTAATGCCAACTCCGAAAAGCCAATAAGCAAAAGAATTGCCCACATTCTATTGTTAGACTTCATTTCGGAAATGACTTTGATTCCCAAAAACTTAGACGACATATAACCTACTACCTGAGCGATGATGAGCAGACTTTTATAATCTATGCCCCAAAACTCCATCTCCTCAAAAATCCCAACAGAAAAGGACTTCCGATAAGCATACATACAAGAGTAGGTGCTAAATGCCGCTAAACTTGCATAGATGACAAAAGCATAAGTAGGTGATTTAGACAGGAATTGCTTTATTGCTTTCAATATATTTGCTTTAATAGTGTTTTTTATGACAATATAAGCCGCTTATTTGAACTGAATTTGAATGAAGAAAGGCATAAAAAAGAATCTTTTATCTTAATAATAAGTTTTTGTTAAATGTATTTCTTTAAACCTTTTTATCTAAACGAAGTATTTTACTTTTAGCTAAAAATATCGCTTATGTATTCAAAAAAATACCATCTTATCATCATTGGAGCGGGAGCATTAGGGACTTTTCATGCCTATCATGCCCTAAAAAAAGGACTTTCCGTCTTATTGATAGAAAAAGACAATACGCCTTCGCAGGCTACCGTTCGGAATTTTGGACAGGTTGTTCCTTCTGGGCAGGATGAACGGTGGTGGAATTATGGAAAAACAGGTTTGGAAATTTACAAAGAAATCCAAAGAAAAACCAATATTACTGTTAGGGAAAATGGGGCTACTTACATTGCCTCTAATGCAGGCGAATGGCAGTTAATCAATGAGTTACATCAAATTTATCGAGAAAAAGAATACAATTCTTACCTACTGGACAAAGAGGAATGTTTAGCGAAAATAGACCGATTGAAAGAAAGTTATTGTGTAGGCGGTTTACATTTTCCACAGGAACTGACCGTTGAACCCAGAGAGATGATTCAGAAAGTTATTGATTTTCTAATACACGACTACCACTTAGATTTTTTACCTACTACCCTCATCAAACATTGCGATATACAAGATGGGCTTTGTGAGGTCATAGACAGCAAAGGACAAAAATCTGTTTCAGAAAAGGTCATCATTTGCAATGGAAGCGAATTTAAATTGCTTTTTCCTGAGCTTTTTGCCGGTAGTGGCATCAAATTGTGCAAATTGCAAATGATGCGAACCGTACCTATGCCCGAAGTCAATCTGCAAGGAGCTATCCTGACAGGACTTACTATTCGGAGGTATGAGGCTTTTCATGCTTGCCCCTCTTACAAGGAAATAGTGGCTGAGAAGCTCAAGCCTGAATTAGAGAAATATGGAATCCATATTTTATTTAAGCAAGGTGTAGATGGCTCTATCATTATAGGCGATACCCACGAGTACGCAAGCGTAAGAGAAACAGAATCCTTGGATTTTGGTATCAATACCTATCTGAACGATTTGATGATAGAGGAAGCAAAACAAATCTTAGACCTCCCAACTTGGCAGATGCAAAGCTACTGGGCAGGCTACTATGCTTCTCATGAACAAGGAATTTTTGAACATAATATTTCAGACAAGATATTTATCTGTACGGGCATAGGAGGCAAAGGCATGACTACAAGTGCAGGCTATGCCAAAGCGCATTTGGAAGAGATATACGATATAAAATTTAGCTAATTTTGCGCTAAGTTTCTATTTTAGCATAAAATATATACTATTGCAAGAAAAGTTAATACATTTGTGTAAATGTATAGTATGGATTTCTTATTCCTCCTTAAAAAATAGGAAATAGGCAAGTAATGAGAAAGAATCAAAGTATTATTAGGGCATTGCAAAATTGTGAGCTTTTTAAGCATTTGCCTGAAAATGAATTAGAACAGATTGCTTCTAAGGTAAAAATGCGCCAATTTTTCCCTGATGAAGTCATCGTTTGGCAGGGTAATCCCAGCGATAGTCTATTTTTAGTTACTAACGGCATCGTAACTGTTAAACGCATCATTAATGAAAGCGAGGAGCAGATTCTCAACTACCTCATGGCAGGGAATACCTTTGGAGAAATTGGGATTTTAGAAAATAAGCCTCGCTCCGCTACGGTTGCCGCTTTGAGTGATGTTGATGTAGTAGTCATCAGAAGGGCTGATTTTATAGATATTTTGTATCAGTTTCCCTCCGTAGCCATTGAATTGGCTAAAATGCTGGGTAGGTATTTGGTAGATTCTAACCGCCGCCGTAGCAGAGGAAATACCAATATCAAGCTCATTTTACTCTTTGATGTTTTTGGTAGCTTAGGCGCAACAAGCGTAGGGTTAAGTTTAGCCCGAACGCTACATCAACGTACAAAGCAAAAAACTGTTTATACAGAATATCCCGTTCCACAAAAGCTCATCGCCGACTTACATATCAGTAGAAAAGAAAAAATTTATCAGCACCCTGCGGGTTTTGATATTTTGCTTTCGCAAGAAGAAAGATTTTTTTCTGACAAGGTAAAAACAACCATGATGCTCGACACACTCATCAATGATTATGAGAATATTATCATTACCTTAAATGAAAATATAGATGAAGACAGCGATGGTATAATTGACCAAGATATAGCCATGATGCTCGACTATGCCAAGCAAATCATTATGTTCGCTCCACCTGAAGTGAGTGTCTGGGGACACGTAGAGGAGATTCAGAAGAAACTTCGCAAACGCATACGCACTAACGAAACCAATATCTTTACACTTGTGAATTATTGTAGTGAAGAATATAAAGAAGCATCTTTCCCTTACCAAGTGGATTTCCAACTCCCTTATCTTCCTACCTTTCCACCACTACGCGACATGCACGCAAAAGAAGCAATGATTCCTACTCCTTTGTTGGATATTTTTAATACTCTGGCAGATAGGTTAGAGCGAACTAATAATATTGCTATGTATATCCCTACTACGGTAGATGTAGATAAGCAAATAGATACTACGCTTTATGTAGATAAAACTTTAAAGTTTTTTGGTGAAAGATTTGGCGGGGCTACCAGCAAGCAAGCGCAAGGAGTTTGGAATAGTGAGCAAGTAGGTTTAGTCGGGGAAACAGTTTTCATCGTCAATTCTTATGTTACCCAAGCAGATTTGAATAAATATTTAGATGAAGTCATTGATTATGTCAAAGAAATCAAGGTAGAATTAAAGCAGGAAGCTATGGCTTTGGAAGTAAACCAGAAACTTACATTGATTTGATATGCAAAAAATCAATCTTATAGATGTTGGTGCCTTAGACGGCTTTGACTTACCTTGGAAAAGACATCAAGATAAAATAGGCTTGGCGCTTACTTTTGAGCCTAATGAACAGCCTATTTATGAAGAAAAAATTATCCGATACAACTCTGCTATTTGGGATTATGACGGAGAAGGAAAGTTTTATATTATTGGGAGCATAGGGCAAGGCTCTTCGCTGTTAGAGCCTAACTACGAGTGGGTAAAAGAAAACTTTGACCGAATCAGGCAAGAGGGCAGTGTCAAATTCAATGATACTTGGTGGGAGAGAACTGTAATAAAAAAAACTGAAACGGTCAGAGTCAAGCGATTAGATACAGTTTTGGCAGAGGTCAATGAGAAGTTGCAAGAGGAGGGCAAATCACCTATACGATTTCATTTTCTGAAAAGCGATACTCAAAGTGGAGAGTATTATGTACTCAAAGGAGCTGAGAATTTCCTCCAAACCGACTGCATCGGTTTGGAAATTGAGGCTTTTCGCTACCCTATGTACAAAGGGGTGGTCGTTGATACAGAGGTAAAAAAATACTTAAAAGATTTGGGCTTTGAGCAAATTGGCTGGACAGGATATATGTATTCTTTCAATGCCTCTTGTGATTACCTTTTTGTCAAGAAAAATCCTAAGAATACAGAAGAGAAAGCCCTTATTGAACTAATTAAAGCCGTTTACCAGCCCAAAGGCAAAGAGGGCTTAATCAAGCGGGCTTCTCTTTACGAAAAAATGCACCATAGATTGGATAAAGTGCATCGCTTTTTAAGAAAATTTACTTAACAAAATACTATGGGAATGTTTGGTCAGTTCTTATTTGATTCATTTACAGATTATTCCCTACCAATACAAATCCATTCCAATAGTAAGGCATAGCATATTTTTTATCTTTTAACAATCTTAGCTTGGCACGACGCAAAGCTTCTGACTTGCTCATTTTCTTGTTTTTAATCAGTTGAGTGTAAAAATCTACTACTAATTCTTTGGTAGCAGTATCAGTAACTTTCCAAAGGGAAACCATAATATTTTTCGCTCCCGCATATAGAAAACTGCGTGCCAGCCCTACTATGCCCTCTCCTTTAATCACCTTACCAAGTCCTGTTTCGCAAGCACTTAATACCACCAAATCTGCATTTAGTTTGAGGTTATACACTTCGCTTGAATGTAGGATACCGTCTTCTTTCCCATCATTTTGCCTATAAAGAATAATGCCTGAGAGTGCAGGGTTTTGTGTATTAACAAAGCCATGAGTAGCAAAATGAATATACCTGTAATCTTTCAAGTCCAATTTTTTCAAGGCTCCTTCCGTAGCTTTCTGCCCCTTAAAAATTTCTCTTTTATTTTTATCAAAAAGTTGGGCTATCTCATCTACTTCCTGTTCGGTAGCAGGGAGGGGTTGGAGAAACTCCTCCTGATAATCTCCACGAGAATTTTCGCTCAAATCCATCGGCAGTACTTCTAAATCTGATTCGGACACTTGTTTCGTGCTTTTTTTAGTACTTACAGGCGTAGTCGAGATACTTCTTGTTCTATTCTTAAAAACAGGAGCAAATGCTAAATAGTCGTATTGTGGTTCTTTTTCTTGCTCTGGTTTATTAAGTAAAAGTAAGGAGGAATATGCGTAAGCAAAATTGTACTTTTTCAGCAAGTAAGGCATCTCCGTAAAGTTATCCTTGGCTATGTTCTTCTTTTCCAATTTTTTTGCATCTATTAATGCCTCCAAAGAAACAATGCCCAACACTGCATCAGGAATAATAAGTAAGTTTTTGCCCACTATTAAGTTTTCAATAGGTTCTATCAGTTTTCTGTAAAGTTTTATTCCGTAGTCATACGCAGGCTTTTCCAATTTATAATACAAACTCCCTCTAAACGCTCGCAAATCTTTCTCAAAAGTAGGCTCTTTGGTAAGTTGAGTTACGTGATAGCCTTTTTCAGAAAGCGTGAAGATGTAAATAGATTCATTCCCTACAAAATACTCTACTAAGGTAAGTTTATCTTTTTGTTTATTTTTTTTCAATGCTTTTTCTAACTCATGGAAATCGACATCGCTCACCCTATACTTTAAATCATAGTACTTGGGATAGGTTTTCTCTAAATGGGCAATGAGTAGGTCGTATTTAACTTTATATTCAAAAATCTTTGCCTTTAAAAGCATTACCTTATTTCTGTCTGCATTTTCTTTGTTTAATTCTTCTTTGGTAAGAGCCTTGTCTAAGCGGTGCAATTCTTCTCTTAGCTCGTATTCTTTGTTAAGCAGACTATCAGGAATGCCTGCTACCTTACGTGCTTGCACATCGGCCATGGCACTTCTGAGTACACCAGCCTTGCTTTTTTCAGAAAAAACGAATGCCTCTTGGTAAAATCTCTTGTCATTGAGCATATTGTAGAGTTGCAAACATAATTTAATTCCCTCTTCGTAAATGGGAACGGTATATTCTGCTAAAAGAATTTTTGAGCCTTCGGACTTGTAGCTATTGCGCATTTTTTCAATCAAATCTGTGGCAAGTTCGTAGTGCGCCAAGGCATGATTCAAACAATTTATTTTAGTTTCATTAGGCAAAGCACACTTTTTGAGTAAGCGAGCCTTGCTGTCCAATATTTTAAGCAACAAGGGTTCGGAGAGCGTTTTTTCTATGGAGGGTAAGGTAAGAAAGTTAGTATCCTCAAAATCAGGGATAAGTGCTATCATTGCTTTTTGTAAATAGCTTAGTGCTTCCATCTCTTGGTTCATCTGCTCGCTAATCCTACCTAAGTTGTAATAATCTTCTGCAATAGCAGGGTGTTTTTTACCTAAAACCTTTTCATATATTTTAATAGACTTCGCCGTATAGTGCAGGGCAAGTTCCCAATTGTGTGCTTTCGCTGCCAAGGTTCCTAACTGACTATAAATTTTTCCTATGTAGAGATGCTCATTGTTTTTCAGTACCTTGTTGTAAATCGCTAAGGCTTTAAGAAGTTGCTCTTTTGCCAAAGAATCCTGCCCAATTTCTCTATAAAGAGAACCTAAGCTACTATAAATAGAGGCGGTAGTAGGGTGATTCTCTTTTAAGGATTTTTGAGCAATGCTTAGGGCTTCTTGGTAATATTTTTTTGCTTTTTCGTAATCTTTTTTGGCAAGGTGTGAGTCGCCCAAATGCAAGAGGTTTTCTGCTCGCTCAGGGTGAGCGAGAGGGAGTTTTTCTTGACGAATCGCTAAGGCTTTTTCTTGGTAATGAATTGCTTGGTCTATATCTCCTTTGGAGGCATACGTAATCCCCATATTATCAAGTACTTTTGCATGATGCTCTGAGGATTGCTTATCACTATTTTCCAAAGTTTGCAGAGCTTTCTGCTTGTATTCCAGAGCTAAGTCAAACAGTCCATTTTTTTGCTTACTAACTCCTATGCTTAGACTTGCCTTAGCTATATGGCTGAGGTTGCTTAAAGAATCTTTACGCCAAAAATTAAGTGCCTTTTCTTGATACAATGTGGCAGAATCGTATTCTCCTTTGGCATCAGCGATTAGCCCTGCGATATGCCAATTTAAAGCCACCACTGCACTATCCTGACCATATTGGGCTGCCTTTCGCAAGTACTCGGCGGCTTTTTCGTACTCTCCTATTTTTTGATAGTTGTCTGCAAGTACTTGATGAATAGAAGCAAGGATAGCAGTATTTTTGGACTTATGCTTTTGCAATATTTTCAATGTTTTGTCCATACTTTCTATCGCTTGATAGTAATAGCCCGAAGCCAACTGTATTTTCCCTTCATTTAGGTAAGCATCTGCCAATTTCTTCCACGAGGTCTTAGCTTTGTCCACTTGCAGGCGCAAAGTAACCGCCTTGTTTGCATACTGCACGGCTAATTCGTACAGGTGGAGTTTTTCTACAATTTTGGATTTCCAAAGATAAGCATCAGCCGAGATGTCTAAGGCAAGAGAACGCATAGGCATACCCACTTTGGCTAATTTTTTTCGCTCTATGATAGATAACACGCTGTCAATAAAAAACTTGGCAGGTTCGTAATTTCCCTTTTCAAAATAGTTTTTTGCTAAGTTGCTTAAACATATTGCATGCAAAGTATAGCTCCCTTGCTTGGCAAACTCGGGCGCTGCTTGTAAAAAGTAAGTATTAGCACTATCGATGCGGTGCTTATTTTGGAAGTGGAGTGCTTTGTAATAAAGATGATATGCTCTGTCCAACTTGTTAGGCTTTTTGTCCTGCCCATACACCTCTAAACAAAGTACAACCCACAAAAACAGTAGCAATTTTAATTTCATCTTAATTTACTGTTTAAAATAGCTTCAAAATGTAATTCTATCAACGCAAATATGATGTCTATTGATTATTTAAGCCATTGGGCAGGTGTAAGTATGATGTAAGATTTTTATTTTTTACAAAGTAGGAATCAAGCAAGGCAGATAGTCAAAGAAATTAGGATAGCAATAATTCTTAGAATAGTACAATTTAAAATTTTTTAAGTCTAATAAGCAAGTGCAAAAATAGCATTTAAGATAAGTCTATTTGATAACTTACTATGGTAGTTTTTAAGAATAAATTAAAGTAATTAGTACATAACTTTCACAAGTATATATCTTATAGAGAAGATTGTGTTCTAAAATTAGAATTTATCAAAACTTTCTAAAAGTCTGAAACTTTTAGAAAGTTGAAAGGCATAATATAGACTTATTTTTTTCTGAAAAATAACCTTATAGGAACTCCCTCAAAATCAAAATGCTCTCGCATCTTATTTTCTAAGTAGCGCTGGTAAGGCTCTTTGATATATTGGGGCAGGTTGCAAAAAAAAGCAAAAGTAGGTGTTTTTGCTGGGAATTGGGTTATGTATTTGATTCTGATGTATTTACCTTTGATAGCAGGCGGTGGGTAGGCTTCTATTACTTTGAGCATAACTTCATTGAGTTCGGAGGTAGGAATTTTTTTATACTTATTTTCATATACTTTCACTGCTTTTTCCACCGTTTGAAATACGCGCTGTTTATTAATCACAGAGGTAAAAATAATAGGCATAAAGTCATTAGGGGCTAATTTGGAACGAATAGCGTCCTCGTACTGCTTAGCAGTTTTGCTATCTTTTTCTATCAAATCCCATTTATTGACCATCAGAACTACTCCTTTACCATAGCGAAGCGCTAAGTTAATGATATTCACGTCTTGGGATTCTAACCCTTGGGAGGCATCTATGACTACTATACAAACATCGGCATCTTCTAATGCCTTGATAGAGCGTAGGATAGAGTAAAACTCTATATTATCCTTGATTTTAGACTTTTTGCGAATACCCGCAGTGTCAGTAATAATAAAATTATGCCCAAAAGCGGTATAATGCGCATCTATTGCATCTCTCGTTGTCCCTGCAATGTCTGTAACTATGCTTCTCTGCTCACCAATCAGCATATTAAGCAAGGAAGACTTGCCTACATTAGGTCTGCCCACAATCGTAAATCTGGGAATAGGTGGCTTTTCTGTATCTTCTTTTTCTTCTTGAAAGTGCGTAACGATTTTATCTAATAAATCTCCCGTACCTAAACCATTTTGAGAGGAGATGCCATACACCTCGCCAAGTCCCAAAGCATAAAATTCACCAATATAGTCGACCTTATTAGGTGTATCTACCTTGTTAGCAACTACATACACAGGTTTTTTACTTTTCCTTAGTACATTGGCAAAATCTTCATCAAGTCCTGTTAAACCCTCCTGTGCATCTACCATAAAGAGAATCACTGAGGCTTCCTGTATTGCTAACTCTACCTGCTCTCTGATAGCCTCTTCAAAAATATCGTCAGAGCCATGGACGTATCCGCCTGTATCAATTACTGTAAAAGATTTTCCACACCACTCTGCCTGACCATAATGACGGTCTCTGGTAACTCCGCTTACATTGTCCATAATAGCTTTCCTTTCTTCTACCAAGCGGTTAAATAAAGTAGATTTACCCACATTTGGTCTGCCTGTAATTGCTACGATGTTTGCCATACCTAAGATTTAATTTTTTTAGCCTGCAAAAATACACAAAATTTACTATTTTTGTTATTACACTCAACCTTATAAAGTTTTTAAAACTTTATAAGGTTAGATTATTGATTAATAATGGCTTGTAATTTTTTTTTTTTAAATCAATTTCATTTGAGTATAACATACTAAGCATAAGCGTAAATATGAAAAAATTAACTACACCTCATTTATTTGTTTTTATTGTCTTTTCTTTTTTTTCTTGTCAAAAAAAATCGGATACTCTCTTTACCTTACTTTCCTCTGATGATACAGGCATTACGTTCAACAATGCTATTATTGCTAATTCGGAGGTCAATATCATGACGCGTGAGTTTATCTACAACGGTGGGGGCGTAGCAGTGGGGGACTTTAATCAAGACGGTTGGCAGGATATTTTCTTTTCAGGAAATGCCGTTCCTAACGAACTCTATCTGAACAAAGGAGATTTGGAATTTGAGAATGTGAGCGAGAAAGCAGGCATAGCGGCTCCCGACCGCTGGTCGCAAGGCGTTGCAGTCGTAGATATTAACAATGATGATAAGTTAGATATTTACATTTGTGCTACTTTTAGTCAAGAGGCAAGTCGTCGTCAAAATATGCTTTTTGTTAATCAAGGCAATGACAAAAATGGTGTGCCTATTTTCAAAGACATGGCAAAGGAGTACAATATTGCAGATACGGCGCACTCTGCCAATGCTGTTTTTTTTGACTATGACAACGATGGGGATTTGGATTTGTACGTATTGATGAACGAAATGAATGAGCAGTTTCCGAGCCAGTATCGCGCCAAAGCCTTAGACGGGCAGTCCCGAACTACTGACCGCCTCTACCGAAATGATTGGAATGAAAATTTAAAACACCCTGTTTTTACTGACGTTTCGCGCCAAGCAAAAATATTGATAGAAGGTTTTGGGCATGGAGTAGCAATAGTGGATATTAACCAAGACGGTTGGAAAGATATTTACGTTACCAATGATTATTTGAAAAACGATTTGTTTTATATCAACAATCAAGACGGTACATTTACCAATCGAATTGCTGACATGATAAAACATCAATCTTTCTCAGCTATGGGCAACGACATTGCCGACATCAACAATGATGGCTTAGTAGATATTATTGCTTTGGACATGCTTCCTGCAAGCAATAAGCGAAAAAAGCAAATGATTGGGGCAAATAGATATGCAGACTATGTACTAAATGACCAGTACGGCTATGAATATCAGTATATTAGGAATACCCTCCAACTGAATCAAGGCATTAACCCTGAAACTGGACTTCCGCTTTTTAGTGAAATAGGCATGTTAGCAGGAGTATTCGACACCGACTGGTCTTGGTCTTCGCTTTTCATGGACTTTGACAACGATGGATTGCGCGACTTGCTCATTACCAATGGCTTTCCCAAAGATGTAACCGACCATGATTTTGGAGCTTTTCGCTCAGGAGCAACTAATCTTTTTGCTACCTACGACAATCTCAAATCACAAATCCCCGAAGTAAAAATTCCTAACTATATCTTTAAGAATAATGGAAACTACACATTTGCAGACAAATCCAAAGAATGGGGCTTGAACTACATCTCTTTTACTAATGGAACAGCGGTTGCAGATTTGGATAATGACGGAGATTTGGATATAGTCACGAACAACATCAATGACGAGGCTTTTTTATTCAAAAATAATTTGAATGATAGAAAAAGTAAAAACCAAGAAGAGCAAAACAACTGGCTGAGAATCAAATTTATAGGAAATCAGAAAAATAACTTAGGGTTAGGGGCAAAAGTATGGGTTTACACCCAAGAAGGAATGCAGTTTTATGAACATTCTTTTTACAGAGGCTTCTTGTCAAGTTCAGAAAATATCGCTCATTTTGGATTAGGAAAAAATAAAGTCGTTGATTCTATTAGAATAGTTTGGAACAACAATCAAACAGAGTTATTGCGAAACATTACTCCCAATCAATTAACAATTATCAAACAACCAACCATCAACCAACCATCAACCAACCATCAACCAACCATCAACAACCATCAACCAACCATCAACAACCAACAGCTACAAACCATAAACAAAGAACTAAACATCAATTTCACCCATGCCGAACTCGATTTCGTAGATTTTAATATTCAGAGAACACTGCCTCACAAGTTTTCCCAAGCAGGACCTTGCATTGCCGTAGCTGATGTAAATGGCGACGGCTTAGATGACTTTTATATAGGAGGCGCTTTCAAGTATCATGGCACTTTATTCACCCAAAATCAGGACGGTACATTCTCAGCCCAGATTTTTAATCCTGAAAGACTGAAGATTCAAAGTGCCACGCCTTATCCGTATAATCCCCAAGATATTCCGTTAAAGCCCATAGAAAACGTCAATAAATTGCATGAAGATGCAGGGGCTTTATTTTTTGATGCAGACGGCGATGGAGACAACGACCTTTATGTAGCAAGTGGTTCGTATGAGTTTGCACAAGGCTCTGCGAATCTCCAAGATAGGCTTTACCTCAATGATGGCAAGGGTAATTTTAAAATAGATACTGCTGCTCTGCCCATGATGCGAGAGAGTAAACTCTGCGTGAAAGCGGCAGATTTTGATGGCGACGGAGATTTAGACCTCTTTGTAGGCGGAAGGGTAGTGCCGGGGAAGTATCCCATGCCTGTAAAAAGCTATATTTTAAGAAATGATAGCCAAAAAGGAAAGGCTAAATTCACTGATGTAACCAGAGAAGTCTGTCCCGAGTTAGAAAACTTAGGCATGATTACCGACGCACTTTGGTCGGATTTTGACAATGATAATCAGCCTGACTTAGTGATAGTGGGCGAGTTTATGCCTATCATCTTTTTAAAAAACCACCAAGGAAAACTTATAAGAAACCAACAGCAATCAGTCATCAATAGTAAAACAGGTTGGTGGAAAAGTATAGTTGCGGGGGACTTTGACAATGACGGTGACATAGACTACGTAGCAGGAAATTATGGGCTGAACTCTATGTATAAAGCTACTGAAAACGAACCTACTACCATTGTTGCCAAAGATTTTGATGGTAACGGTAGCTACGATGCGGTGCTGAGTTGTTTTATGAACGATAGTTTGGGAAATAGAGCCTCTTATCCTATGCACTCTCGCGATGATATGATTAAGCAAATGCTTTTCATGAGGCGAAAATTCCCAAGATATGCCAAGTATGGCTTAGCAACTTCCAAAGATATTTTTTCCCAAGATACTTTGCAGGGAGCGCAAATCCTACAAGCCAATTATTTTGAATCTGCTTACATTGAAAATCAAGGCAATGGAAATTTTAGCATGAGAAGTTTGCCTATGGAGGCACAGTTCGCTCCTATTTTTGGCATGAAAGCCACAGATATAGATGGCGATGGCAACTTAGATTTGCTGGCAGTAGGGAATGATTATGGCTGTGAGGTATTTATTGGTCGCTTAGATGCCTTGTACGGCTTATACATGAAAGGCGACGGGAAAGGCAATTTTACCGCAGTGCCTTTGTATCAGAGTGGTTTCATCGTTCCCAAAGATGGGAAAGCCTTAGCTTCCCTGTACGATAAAGATGGCAGAGAAATTTTGATTGCCTCCCAAAATAAAGATAAATTAAAGTGCTTTGTAGTGAATGAATCCGCTTGGCAGGAGAAAAATCTTACAAGTCGTTTTATCAAACTCGCCCCTGATGCTATTTTTGCTGAGATAACTTTCCAAAATGGTAAAAAACGAAAAGTAGAGTTTTATTATGGTGATACTTACCTTTCCCAGTCCTCGAGACAGCTAAGAATAGAAGCGAATATGAGCCAAGTAGTGATTTACAACAGCAAAGGGGAAACAAAAAAAATAGAAAAAGTAAGCCAAAAGGAACTTTCTAAAATTTGTGAAGTCAAAAAGTTAAATGAAATCTAATTAATGACCCGTCCCATGAATCGTAACTTATTGTTTATCGTAGCCTTGCTATGTCTTTCTCATGTTGTTCTTTATGCCCAAAAAAGAACACTAAGCAAAAGTAGTCCTATTTTAGAGCCATACAGCGAGTTAATTCCCGGCACAAAGGATATTTTCTTGGAAATGATGCCTATTCCCGCAGGAGAATTTCTCATGGGAAGTCCTGAAAATGAACCCAATAGAAAAGAAGACGAAGGTAAACCTCAAAAAGTGAGGGTAGATGCCTTTTGGATGGGAAAGTTTGAGATTACTTGGAATCAGTATGAGCCTTTTATGTCCAAAGAGATGCGAGAGGAAGCACTCAACAAAGACAAATTAGTAAATGGCAAAACCTTAGTAGATGCGGTTTCCTATCCAAGTCCGCCGTATGTAGATATGAGTTTTGGCATGGGCAAAGACGGCTACCCTGCTATTAATATGACACAGTATGCCGCCTTGATGTACTGCAAATGGCTGACAATGAAAACAGGGCATTTTTATAGGCTACCCACCGAAGCAGAATGGGAATATGCTTGTAGGGCAGGTAGCACTACGGCTTATCATTTCGGAGATGATTCTAAAAAGCTTGATGAGTATGCTTGGTATTATGAAAATAGCAACGGAGGATACAAAAAAGTAGGACAAAAAAAGCCTAACGCATGGGGCTTGTACGATATGCACGGCAATGTGTGCGAATGGACGTTAGACCAATACGTTCCTGATGCTTACCAAACTCCCAAAGAGAGGAAAGCCTCTGACTATATCCCTGTAACTACTTTATATCCTATTGCTGTGAAAGGTGGTTCTTGGGACGATGACCCCGACCAACTTAGATGCGCCGCAAGACGAGGCTCACAGCCCTCGTGGAAACAAAGAGACCCTCAAATCCCTAAAAGCAAGTGGTGGTTTACTGATGCTTCTTTTTGTGGATTCAGAGTAGTCAGACCTGCCATACAACCGAGCAAGGAAGAAATAGAAAAATACTTCCGTACTCCTCCCGATGATTTGTAACACAATTTTCTATGTTTAATATTGCTTATTCCATTAACTTTACGCAATTTGCTCAAATAAACCTTTCTTCTTGATGAGAAAAAGTGATTACGAACTTTGGCAGGAGTTAAAGCAAGGTAAAGAGGAAGCAGTAACTCAAATCATGCAATATTACTATGCAGACTTATATCAGTATAGCCTTAAAATTGCTGGTGATGCCGATTTGAGCAAGGATTGTATTCAAGAAGTATTAATGGAAATATGGGCGAAAAGGGAAAAATTAGCTGATGTGCAGTATATCAAGCCGTATCTTTTCAAATCACTTCGCAGAAGGATTATCCATTATAAAAATGAGAAAAAGAAAGAATTAGATAGTTTAGAAATAGAGTTTGATATAGTTTTTTCCCATGAGGATTTTTTGGTACAAGAGTTAAACTTGCAAGAGAAACAGGCTAAACTTATTCAAGCACTTAACCAACTTTCTAAAAGACAGAGAGAGGCTATCTATCTTAGATTTTACGAAGGTCTAAACTACGAACAGATTTCAGAAATCATGGGGATTACGCATCAGCCTCTTTATAATTTGATTTACAAGTCTTTAAAATTGCTCAGAGAATACATGAGCCTGCTTTTACTCATCAAACTGTATCTTCTTTGCCTACCAAAAGTTTATCTGGTTCTTTCTACCATTTTTTCTTTCTCCTTATAAAGCAACCACCAAGGCGTTCTTGGCGAATTGTGATGCTCGTAGTGATAGCCAAAAAAGTAGCAAGTAAGAAATGCCCATAGGTGATTTTTAGCTTGACTTCTGGATTTATGCACGTTATCAGGCTCATGCTCTCCTTTATGAGGTAGGTAAGTACCAAAGTAAAAAAGTTGGAAAGTAGCGATGATAGAAGGCAACATCCAAAATAGGATTACGTTGGCAGTAGGAAAAAATACTTTAAGCACGTTGTAAGTAATCGCCATAAAAATAATCTGCCATACATTGATATACTGTTTAGCAAAATTAAAATACCATACCCAAAAGTTTCCACCGTGGTAGTCAGGGTCGCGCTCTGTACCTACAAAGCGGTGATGTAGGTGGTGCTTTCTGTTCAGATTATCGTAAAAATTAAAGGCAAAAATAGTTGCACACACTCGCCCAATCCATTCATTTACAAGGCGATTAGGAGAAACTACGCTATGCATGGCATCGTGAGCAGTAATAAAAATACCTGTATAAAGGTGTGCCTGCACTATTACAAATAGGTAGGTGAGAGGCGAATAAAAATTGACTTCATAGCTTGTGAGTAAGAAAGCTAAGGAAAGAAACCACAAGGCAATGATAGTGAGCGCAATATAGACTCCTTTATTATCTTTCATCTCTTTTTTTTATTAGTTATTGCTTGCATTATACTCTTTTGCCGCTGCTATGGCATCTTCCATGCTACCAAAGTGCCTAATGTCTATTTTGGCTTTTTCTTTGGCGTGTTCGTGCATTTCCTCTGCGGCAAACTTAGCAAAGGCTTCCTTAGACAAAACTACAAAAATATTTTTTACTCCTGCATCCTCTTGGGCAGGAATCCAAGTTTCTGCAATATAAGCGGAAACCTCATCGCTAAAAAGCTCCATTTCGTTATGGTCAGCAATGACATTGACCAAGCCTAATTCTTTCATAAGTGGATTGGTTACTTCCGCTACGTGCTTTACCTCATCTAAAAGCAAAAAGCCTTTCCAGTGATGAAACATGGCTTTTAACTCTAAATCGTAGCCAAACTTGCCGTATTTTTCATCAATTACTATTTCCATAATTTCAGTAGTTAATAGGAAACAATATTACAACGATATAAACTTAAACAAAAATCAGCTAATTCAATATGGAATTTTTGATAAAATTCAGAAGTTAAGCAATGCTGTTTCCCTGCTTACCTGTTAGTTTTAACAACGATAAAAATAAAAAGTTTATAATTTTTATTTTTTCAGTGCCAACAACCCTACAAAGGTCAAAGCACCGTTGATTAAAAGCATTTCGTTCCCAAACTTGTAACCTCCAAATAAAACATCAGAATATAGACTAAGGATGTAGCAAATAATAGGAGAAGCCACACACACATAAGGAACAAATTTGTCTTTGACCCTCCAGCGAGTAAATAAGCCAAAAGCAAATAAGCCCAGCAGAGGACCGTAAGTATAACCTGCCGCCTTGAATACAGCATTGATAACACTTTCGTCATTCAAAGCCTTGAAAACTAAAATTACTAAAAAAAGTAGAAAAGAAAAGCCTAAGTGTACCCAAAACTTAATTTTCTGTCGCTGTTCCTCCTTGCGGTTTTTGAAATCTAAGAAATCTATGCAGAAAGAAGTGGTAAGCGAAGCCAAAGCCGAATCCGCACTCGCATAGGTAGAGGCAGTAATGCCTAACAAGAAAAAAACAGCCGCCAAAGTCCCAAAACTACTTAGTTTTAATGCTAATAAGGGATAGAGTTCATCAGAGCGTTCTGGCACGGCTATGCCTTTTTCTTGGGCGTACATGTACAAAAGCGCGCCCAAAGTAAGAAAGAGTAAATTGACAAAAACCAAAACCACACAAAAAGAAAACATATTTTTTTGTGCTTCTTTCAAGTTCTTACAAGAAAGATTTTTTTGCATTAGGTCTTGGTCTAAGCCCGTCATAGTGATAGCGATGAACATTCCTGCAAAGAACTGTTTGAAAAAGTTTTTCTTATCATTCAGTTCCCAAAAAAAGATTTGGGAATAATCGCTATTTTGGACGGTAGTAATAAGTTCACTTACCCCCAAATTGAGTTGGGAAGCTATCAATACTACGCTGATAATCAGCGCAGAAACAAGGAAAAAGGTTTGTAAAGTATCCGTCCAGATAATCGTTTTGATACCACCTTTGAAGGTATAAACCCAAATCAGACCGATAGTAATAATAACATTGAGCCAAAAAGGAATACCCAAAGGAGCAAAAATACCCAAGTGTAGCACCAAAGCCGCTAAAAATAAGCGAAAAGCCGCTCCTACGGTACGCGACAAAAGAAAAAAGAAAGCTCCGGTGCGGTAGGCGTTTAGCCCAAATCTTTCATCTAAATAGGTGTAAATAGAAATCAAATTAAGGCGATAGTACAAAGGCATGAGTACCAAAGCTATAAAAGCGTAGCCCGGCAGGTAGCCCAAAACCATTTGAAAATAGGAAAACTTGTCTGCCCCCACAGCTCCCGGTACAGAGATAAAAGTAACTCCAGAAATAGAAGCCCCTATCATCCCAAAAGCTACCAAATACCAAGGCGCGTTGCGGTTGGCAATGAAAAAAGTCTCCGTGTCCGCTCCTTTGGAGGTGTAGTAAGCGATAATGATTAGCACTAAAAAATAAACAGCAATGATGCTGACAATGAGTTCTGGCGACATTAATTATTAGTATTTTAGTTAAGTAATCGGGTTATAGTAGGCAAATAGTTTAGCAAGGTCTTGTTCATTTTTCAAATCTAAGTTTTCTTTGTTAATAAAATCACCTAATTCTTTATCTTT
>Ga0272446_1001425_pt1 | contig 34723 bp, 34 predicted proteins | sample YNPCB0061_FD_194587 | JGI IMG/M metagenome (GOLD analysis project Ga0272446, IMG submission 194587) | Hot spring microbial mat communities from Yellowstone National Park, WY, United States - YNP-CB-006-1 | ecosystem: Environmental > Aquatic > Thermal springs > Hot (42-90C) > Sediment | place...
GGGCACCACCCACATGTAGGGGCGGTGCGTGCACCGCCCGCACGTACCCCGCCCATGCGTGCCCCGCCCGGGGGCACCACCCACATGTAGGGGCGGTGCGAGCCCCGCCCGCGCGAGCCCCGCCCGGAGGCACCACCCACATGTAGGGGCGGTGCGAGCCCCGCCCGCGCGAGCCCCGCCCGGGGGCACCACCCACATGTAGGGGCGGTGCGAGCCCCGCCCGCGCGAGCCCCGCCCGGGGGCACCACCCACATGTAGGGGCGGTGCGTGCACCGCCCGCACGTACCCCGCCCATGCGTGCCCCGCCCGGGGGCACCACCCACATGTAGGGGCGGTGCGTGCACCGCCCGCGCGTGCCCCGCCCATACGTGTCCCGCCCCCACGTCGGGGCGGTGCGTGCACCGCCCGCGCGTGCCCCGCCCATACGTGTCCCGCCCCCACGTCGGGGCGGTGCGTGCCCCGCCCATGCGTGCCCCGCCCACGGGACGTGCCCGCACGTTCGCGGTTCATATTTGCGCTTGCAGGGGTATCCCCTTGAGATCCGACAGGCGGGTACGTTGCATTCCGTCAGCATCGAAGTTCTCGGGTTCCAACCAGCGTTCAAATGCCTGGCGCAGCGCCGGCCATTCCCGGTCAATGACGGCGTACCAGGCAGTATCGCGATTGCGCCCCTTGTAAACCGTCGCCTGGCGGAAGATTCCTTCAAATGAAAATCCCAGGCGTTGCGCCGCCGCTCGCGATGGAGCGTTCAATGCGTCGCATTTCCACTCATAGCGGCGATACCCCAGTACAAACGCCTGCCGCATCATCAGATACATCGCCTCGGTCGCCGGCGGCGTTTGTTTGAGCGCGGGCGAGTAGTGAATATGCCCGACTTCAATCGACCCGGCGGATGGGGTGATGCGCAGATAACTGGCCATGCCCGTCGCGCTGCCGCTGGTCAGGTCAATAATCGCATAGAACTGGGGATCGCTGCCGACCGTATGAGCACTCAGCCAGTCAGTGAAGCTTGCCAGGTCGGCGAATGGTCCGTAGGGCAGGTATGTCCAGCCGCGATCGTCGGTATCTGTCGCGAATGCTTTGTAGAGTGCGGCCGCGTGTCGATCCACATCGAGCGGTTCGACCCGGCATGTACGTCCGCTGAGTGTCGCGCGCGGTGGGAATGGCGGCGGCGTCCAGCCCGGGAGGGCGAAGCCGATGGGCTGGCCGAGGTGGTTGGTGGTGGGTAGGTCCATGGTGCTGATCTCCGCTAAATGATTGTATTGCTTCGCAACGTTAGCGCACCTTGTCTCCTCCAGGTCATTGCGAGCGAAGCGAAGCAATCTCCTGATCAAACGCCGAGATTGCTTCAGCCATGCTGCGCTCGCTGCAGGCGGTCGCTGACGCTCCTCGCAATGACCGTTGCGTGGGCGAAGGTACGTCAACACGATGAAACAGTACACCTGACAGTAAACAGTTGCTCAACACCTCTACCGCTATCCAGGCTCAGGGTCCTGCGCGACTCTGCCTCTGTGCCACCTGCCAGGCGACTGTTCGACCGGCATAATATGGCGTCACATCGCCATAACGTGCCGGAACCTGCCATGGCTCGCGCCACAGCAGGACCTTCTTTGCCGGCGGCGTAACGCCATAGATCCGCCGGGCATTGTCCGATACAAACGTCTGCAACCGGTCGAGCGCGTCGTGTTGTTCAAAGATTTCGGCCAGTAGCGGCAACGCAACCGGTGCGGTGAAGACACCTGCGGCGCAACCGGCGGCTTCTTTTGCACTGACCGGGTGCGGCGCCGAGTCGCTGCCGAACATGACTCTGGGATGCGGTGCGAGTGCGGCTCGCAGCAGGGCGTCGCGATCCTCAGGGCGCTTGGCGATTGGCTTGCAGAACAGGTGCGGCTGCAACAATCCACCGGCTACGTCATCGAGGGTGAGCTGCAGATGGTGCAGCGTGATCGTGGCGTAGAGATTAGGATATTCATCAAGCAGCGCCACTGCGTCGCGGGTTGTGATATGCTCCATCACAATCGTGAGCCGGGGAAAGCGTTGTGCCAGCCGCGCATAGATCGACAGGAACTCGCGCTCGCGGTCGAGTACAAAGCCGCTGGTTTCGCCATGGACGAGTAAGGGTATACCGAGTTCTTCCATGATGGCCAGGGTCGGTTCGGCATCACGAATACGCTGCACGCCCGCTTCGCTGTTGGTCGTCACCCCGGCGGGATACAACTTGACGCCGATGATATGCGGTCGCGCCGCGCGCAGTTCCGCCTCGCTGTAGACGCGGAAGAAAAGCGTCATATACGGCGCGAATATCGCGCCTGCAATGGCTTCATCAATCTCGGTGCGATACTGTAGCAGGCGGTCGAGGCCATCTACCGGCGGCGTCAGGTTCGGCATGATCACGCCACCGGCGAAGGCTTCCGCCGAAAGCGGCGCAACCACGCGCAGCATTGCGCCTTCGCGGAAGTGGATGTGCATGTCGAGTGGTGAGGTCAATACGATTTCATGAGTATTCACGTGATGTTCCATCCTGCCATACTGGCAATCGGTTCCAGTGAGCGCGTCAGGGTACCTTGTTGAGGGATGCCATCGCATTGCGAGCTATAGCGAAGCACTCTCCATCTCAAACGTACGATCGAATGCTACCTGGTATAACTCGTGTCGGCTACGTCTGCCGGCTGGCGAGCTGCGCTGCCGCAACCGCCGCCTGCCCCAGGCACAGTCCGCCGTCGTTCGGCGGTACGCGCCGGTTCAGCAGCACCCGTATGCCGGCCTGTGCCAGCCGCGTAACCAGCAGTTCGGTGAGCCGCCGGTTCTGGAACACGCCGCCGCTCAGTGCCACGACGTCCAGATGGCTGGCATCACGGGCGCGCTCGCACGCCTGCGCCAGCATCTCTGCAACGGTCCGATGGAAGCGCCCGGCGATTCGCCCTGCCGGCTCGCCATGCTGAATATCTGTACAGATTGCACGAATGGTGGGGCGAACGTCCATCTGCTGCGGCGTTCCTTCCAGGAACTCGAACGGGTACGCCTGGCCATCATCAACCACGATGGTTTCCAGTTCGATCGCGGCCTGCCCTTCGTAGACCGCCTCGTCGCGTACTCCGATCATTGCGGCAACGGCGTCGAACAGCCGGCCCAGGCTCGATGACGGTGGGGCATTGATGCCGCGCTCGATCATGCGGGCAATGACCGTCCACTGCTGGCGATTCATCCGCTGCACAAACGGAACGTTCAGATCGAGGAACGCAGCGCCGAAGACGTGCTGCAGGTATGTTGCACCTATACGCCAGACTTGCCGCACGGCCGTGTCGCCTCCCGGCAACGGCACGTAGGCCAGGTGGGCAAAGCGTGTGAAGTCGCGCAGATCGGCGATCATCACCTCGCAGCCCCAGATCGCGCCGTCGGTCCCGTACCCGGTGCCATCGGCCGCCACACCAATGATCGGTCCATCCAGCCCATGTTCGGCCAGCACGCTGGCGATATGCGCGTGGTGATGTTGTACCCCGATCTTGAGCGGTACATCCGATGCCAGCGCCTCTCTGGTCGTCAGGTATTCGGGGTGTAGATCATAGGCAACAACCTCGGCCGCGCAGTCGAAGAGCCGGGCATAGTGCCGCACTCCCTCGCGGAACGAGGTGAGCGTTTCCAGGTTCTCCAGGTCGCCGATATGGTGGCTGACGAACACATGATGCCCTTTTGCCAGGCAGAAGGTGTTCTTCAAGTGCCCGCCGACCGCCAGCGTCGGCTGAGGAAAGCGCAATGCCAGTGTGATCGGCTCGGGCGCATACCCGCGCGAGCGGCGCAGCAACTGGACACCGCCGGCCACGATCCGCGCAACCGAGTCGTCGCAACGTATGTGAATGTCGCGGTTATGCGTCAATACGCCATCGGCGATCGGCGCCAGCTGCGCGGCGGCAGTGTCATCACGGTAGGCGATCGGTTCGTCGCTCAGGTTGCCGCTGGTCATCACCAGGGCCGGCAGGGTCACCGGCGCGGCGGCGGCGAAGGCGCGCAGCAGGAGATGATGCAATGGCGTGTATGGCAGCATGATGCCGAGTGTGGCATACCCTGGCGCAATCGCTGGCGCGACCGGCGCGCCGGCGAGCGCATCGAGCAGAACGATCGGTCGCCGGTGCGACTGAAGAAGATGCGCCTCGTCATCAGTCACACGACATAACCGGCGTACCGTCGCCATATCGGGCGTCATCAGCGCAAATGGTCTGGCCTCGCGGCGCTTGCGCGCGCGCAGGCGCGCGACCGCCTCGTGGTTGAGCGCATCGCATGCCAGGTGATAGCCGCCCAGGCCCTTGATCGCCAGGATGGCGCCGCCCGCCAGCGCGGTTGCGGCTCGTTCCAGCGGCGTCCCCGATGCCGGGGGGCCGTCTCCGTCTCCCCACCAGTGAAACGCGAGCGTCGGTCCGCATACCGGGCAGGCGTTCGGCTGGGCGTGAAAGCGGCGATTGAGCGGGTCGTCATACTCGGCGCGGCATGCCTGACAGAGCGGAAATACGCGCATCGTCGTTTGCGCCCGGTCGTACGGCACGTCGAGTACGATCGTGAAACGCGGGCCGCAGTTGGTACAGTTGATGAATGGGTAGCCGAAGCGCCGGTCCGTGGGGTCGAACAGTTCGTTCAGGCAATCGCTGCAGGTGGCGACATCTGGCGAAATGAACGTGTTACGCTCAGCATGAACGCGACTATGTTCGATGCGGAACGCCAGTTCGCCGCGGGGTACCGCGTCGGTGCAGGTAATCGTATCGATTCGCGCCAGCGGTGGCGCCTCTGCCTGCAACGCCTGCTCGAACGCATCGAGTGCGCCAGCGTAACCTTCGATCTCGATCGTCACACCGTCGCTGTCGTTCAGCACAAAACCGGCCAGGCCAAGGCGCTGCGCCAGGCCATAGACAAACGGGCGGAAGCCGACGCCCTGGACAATGCCGCGTACGACCAGGCGGCGTCGCGCAACGGTGGGTTCATCCGGTGCCATCGTCTGCAATCGGTCCGTGTGAGGGCGCGTGCCATGCAACCAGCAGCGGCACGGTCGCGCCGCGATCGCCGGCGACGGTTGCATCGAGTGTGCCGTCGCCGGCAGCTTCAACAAGCAGCCATGTTATCGCTGCCAGCGGCACCTTCGTGCGCCGGATCCAGGCGCCGCCGACGGGCCGCCAGCCAAGGTACAGGAAGCGACCGCCGGGAGGACCGTGAACGTACGAGCCGCTACAGGCGGCGCTGCCGTCGGGCCGGCGCGCCACCTGTACCTCAATATCGAACCGGAGCGCGCCGCCGGGCAGGTGCATGCCAGGCGTCAGCACTCCAGTTTTATCCAGGATGCCGAACTCGGTTGCCTGGCCGGCGTGGATGGCGGGTGGCGGGTTGGCGCAGGTCAGCCGCAAGCGGATCGTCCGTACCGGCTGGCGACTCATAATCCGGGCAGGCGCGGGATTCGCCGGGCGATCTGGCCGCGCACGCTGCGATAGATGAGCCAGCCGAGCAACCCGGCGCTTCCCAGCACAAGAAGCCGACGCAAGAACCAGAAGCCAAGGCGGCGATACCACGGCTGCGGTTCGGCCTCCGCCGGCGGGGGCGCGAAACGGCGCAACAGATAGACGATGAGCGGCACCAGTATGCCGAGCGTGCCGCCGAGCAACAATGCGTCGCGCGCCGTCAGTATCACGCGCGCACGGTCGCCAAGTTCGGCCGAACGCGCCAGCAATACCCCGACGGTTCCCGACTCGACGCGCACCTGTGGCGCTGCCACAATCACGGCCGTCGCGCCCCGCATGCGCAGGTCGCGCCCGGCAAGCACCAGCGGCGCCGCGCCACCCGCCATGGTCACATCACCGGTGGCATGCACGCTCAGGGCGCCGCTCAGGGTCATTATGACATCGTCGCCTGCAGACACCGAGCGGACCAGCGTGCGTGAGAGGGTGACCTTCGACGCCTCGACTGCGCCAACCGACGCATCGCTCAGTTCCACAACCTCGGCTCCGACATGGTCGCGAGACTCCGGGTGTTCACGGCGCAGCAGACGGGCAACCCGGCCCGGCCACGCTTCGACGGTCACCTGTGCCATCACTCACCTCCGGTTGTTCGCGGATGGGTGCAGTATAGCACAACGCTTGCTTACCATGGGTTCGTGGAGGGAAGACCCATCTTGTTGCATCAGTGGTGATGAATACACGCGTTCTCGCTGGTCATCTCTCTACATTGAGCCTGTGGCAGCGTGGTGCTGCTCATCAAGGCTGCCGGTTGCGAAGGCTGGCCGCCGCGACAGCATAGTATAGATACTTCCGCTCTGCCGAAGGCACATATGGCATTGTTCGCACGAACATGAAACTCACCACGTTCGTGGTAAGATACAGGCGAATGTACGCTGTCGGGCGTCCAGAGTATGCAGGCCACCGCATATACCGGACGATTGAATGGAGCACCCTCCATGACCAGTTACCGCGAGGCGGGCGTTGACATTGATGCTGCCGCCCACGCAAAACAATTGATGACAGAAGCTGTCCGTGCCACCTATTCGCCGGCGGTGCTGGCCGGCATGGGCGCATTCGGCGGGTGCTTCGACCTGCGCGCCGCGCTCGGCGATGGCATTGCCAGGGTGGTGCTGGTTGCGTCAACCGACAGCGTCGGCACCAAGACGCTGGTGGCTGCGGCGCTGGGGCGCTACGATACCCTGGGTTATGATCTGGTCAACCATTGTGTGAATGATATCCTGGTGCAGGGAGCGCGCCCGCTATTCATGCTCGATTATCTGGCCGTTGATCGGCTTGAGCCGCAGCGTGCGGCGTTGCTGGTGGCTGGCGTAGCTGCCGCGTGTCGCGAGGCAGGATGCGCCCTGCTCGGCGGCGAGACGGCGCAGATGCCAGATGTTTACCGTGCCGGCGCCTTCGAACTGGCGGGAACCATTGTGGGTGTGGTCATGCGTGAGCGCATGCTACCGCAGGGCGTGGCGAGCGGCGATGCCATCCTGGCGCTGCCATCGAGTGGATTGCATACCAACGGCTATTCGCTGGCACGGCGGGCGCTTGGCCCGGGCAGCGCTTACGGCTATGATGCGCGCCCGCCCGAACTGGGCGGCAGCAGTGTGGGCGAGGCGTTGCTCGTGCCGCATCGCACCTACCTGCCGGCATTCAATACACTGGAAGACGCCGGAGTTCCCCTGCATGCGCTGGCGCACATCACCGGCGGCGGCCTGTTCGAGAACCTGCCGCGTGTCCTGCCGCCAGGATGTGGCGCCGTGATTCAACGCGGCTCGTGGGAGATCCCGCCAGTCTGTGAGCTGCTGGCGCGCATTGCGGGCCTTGATGAGCATGAAGCATTCACGACGCTGAACATGGGCCTCGGCATGCTGCTGATCGTCTCACCCGCCGATGCCGATGCAGCGTTGCGCGCGCTACCGGAAGCGCGGCCAGTGGGCGAAGTCGTCGCCGGGGACGGTATTCGGTTGATTGACTGATACGAACGCAACTGTTCACGATCGGGGATTCGGGGAGGTCCCCACACAACCGGGTCGGCAGCGGGAAGGCTTCCATACGCGCCAGCACCGTTGCTCCGCCGATGGAACAACACCGTTTCGCGGAGAAGCATGAGCAGTTGCATGCGAACAGATGTTTGATATCCTGCCGTGAATGTGTTACACTACTTCGTGTAACAGAGCTGGATCGGGCAAACGTCTGGTGTGTGCCGGGAAGCCAGGCCACGAATGCAGTGTTTGCCACGCAGCCTCACCTGGCACGCGACGTTCTCTGCGCTCTGGGCTTCACCCAGATTGACGAATGCAGTGTTTGCCACGCAGCCTCACCTGGCAGTGGCAGGCAGGAAGGATGTGAATGTGAGCGCCTCGACCATCACTGAATCGGACGCGACCCCGGCTGAGTCGTCGCTTCCGTTTGGCGTGCTCGTGACGCCGCCGCCCAGCGACCTGCCGTACGACGATGGAGCACGTATGGAGTCGCCGTGGCATGCACACAGTGCAATGATACTGAAAGATAGCTATGTTGCAGCGCATGGCGGGTTGATGACCGACTACTACATCGGCGTCAACATGTTCGTCTACTATAGCTGGAAGCAGATACGTAACAACGAGTATCGCGGCCCGGATCTGTATGTGGTTAAGAACGTAGATGGAACGAAGCCCCGCCTGTACTGGGCGACCTGGGATGAAGACGGCCGGTATCCCGATGTCATCATCGAGTTATTGTCGCCGAGCACCGAAAAGGAAGACCTTGGCGCAAAGAAGGATCTGTACGAGCAGCATTTCCGCACGCCTGAATACTTCTGCATCGCGCCGGAAGTAGAGCGTCTGTCTGGATGGCGCCTGGGTGCGGATCTGCGCTACCAGGCATTGATGCCTGATGAGCATGGCCGGCTCTGGAGCGAGGAACTTGGTTGCTGGATCGGCTCCTGGCGTGGCGTCTATCTGGGCGAAGAGCATACCTGGCCGCGCCTGTTTCATCCTGATGGTACGCTTGTCCTGGTATCGGCTGAGGTCGAACGTGAGCGCGCCAATGCCGAACGCGAGCGCGCCGATGCTCTGGCGGTGCGTCTTGCCGCCATGGAGGAGGAACTGGCACGATTACGCGCAGGGAGCGATGTATGAATCTTGGAGCGCAACTGGCCGAGGGCAAAACCAAGATCGTCTATGCCCATCCTGATGATCCGGCGCTGGCGATTATTGTTCACAAGGACGGTATCAGCGCCGGCGACGGCGCGCGACGGCATATGGTTCCTGGTAAAGGCGCGTTGAGCGGGCGCACGACCGCCAATGTCTTCGCACTGCTGAACCGCGCCGGTATTGCCACCCATTTCGTTGCCGCGCCCGAGCCGGCAATGATGATCGTTCGCCGTTGCGCCATGATCCCCCTCGAGGTCGTGAACCGCCGGGTTGCGACCGGCTCCTATGTGCGGCGGAATCCTGCTGTTCTGGAAGGGACGCGTTTCGATCCGCCGTTGCTCGAGTTCTTCCTCAAGGATGATGCGCGCCACGATCCGCAGGTGACGCCGGAAGGTATCGTTGCCCAGGGAATCGCGAACGCCGCGGAAGTCGAACGCATGGCGTCTGAGTCGCGCCGGGTGTTTCTGCTGGTCGAATGGGCCTGGGCGGCGCAGGATGTCACGCTCTGCGACATGAAGATTGAGTTTGGTCGCGATATGGCCGGCGCGCTGATTGTCGCCGACGTGATTGACAATGACTCGTGGCGGATCTGGCCCGGTGGCGCGAAGGAGCGTATGCTCGACAAGCAGGTGTACCGCAACATGCCGGTCGTCACCGACGAAGGGCTTGAACAGGTGCGCCGGTTGTATGCAGAGGTTGCCAGCCGTACCGATAGCTGGCGCGAATTGCGTGTGCCGGCGCACGAACGCGCCTGATACGGGCACCTCCGCGCCGGTGGATCGCCTGCGTGACCCCGTTCTCGCGTGCGGGGAAGGTGCGTCACGATTCTATGCGCCCGTTGATTATGGCATCCTTCCCCGCATGTGGAAGGGGCCGGGGATACGGTATGGATGAATGCGACTGATCCCATTCTTGCCATCGATCTCGGTACGTCCGGCCCGAAAGTTGCGCTGGTGTCGCTCGACGGTGCGATCCTGGCCTGGGAGTTCGAGCCGGTGCGCCTGACGTTGCTGCCGGGCGGCGGCGCCGAACAGAGCCCTGATGAGTGGTGGGATGCCGTCGGTGTCGCTGCGCGCCGCCTGGTTGCCGCTACCGGTGTCACGCGGGTCGCTGCCGTCGGCACGACGGCCCAGTGGTCTGGTACGGTGGTGGTCGGGCGCGACGACCGACCGCTGGCGAATGCGCTGATCTGGATGGACTCGCGTGGTGCATCCGATATCCGGGCGCTGATGTCCGGTCGCCTGACGATTGCCGGGTATGGCGCCGCAAAGCTGGCGACCTGGTTGTGGTTGACGGGTGGGGCGCCTGGACTGGCCGGAAAAGATCCGCTGGCGCACATTCTGTATCTCAAACGCGCCCGGCCTGCAATCTTCCGTGAGGCGAGCGTCTTTCTCGAGCCGAAGGATTACCTTAACCTGCGCCTGACCGGCATACGCGCCGCGTCTTTCGACTCGATCGTGTTGCACTGGCTGACCGATAACCGGACGATCACGCGTGTGAGGTATGCGCCGCCATTGCTGGCGTTGGCAGGGATCGAGCGTGCGAAGCTGCCTGAGTTGCGCCGCTCGGTTGATGTACTTGGGCCGTTGACGGGCAGCGCCGCCGCACACCTTGGTGTCGCCCCCGGAGCGCCGGTGGTTGCCGGCTCGGCGGACGTCCAGTCGGCAGCGGTGGGCGCTGGCGCAGTCCACGATTACGACGGCAACCTGTATGTCGGCACATCGTCGTGGCTGACATGCCACGTGCCGTTCAAACGTACCGACCTGGCGCACAACATGGCATCGTTGCCGTCGGCGATCCCCGGGCGCTACCTGCTGACCAATGCGCAGGAATGCGCCGGCGCTTGTCTGACTTTCCTGCGCGATAACCTGCTCTTTCCCGATGACGAACTGGCCGTGCCGCGCCCGGAGGGTGTCTATGCTCTCCTTGATCGTATGGCCGGGCGCGAGGCGCCGGGATGCAGTGGCGTGATCTTTACCCCGTGGCTGTATGGCGAACGCACGCCGGTCGAGGATCATACGGTGCGCGGCGGTTTTCATAACCTTTCACTGCATACGACCCGCGCGCAGATGATACGCGCCGTGCTCGAGGGGGTGGCCCTCAATACACGCTGGCTGTACGAGGCGGTCCGGCGCTTTGTGCGGCGTGCACCCGGTGCGATCGTGATGGCCGGCGGTGGTGCGCAGTCGGCAGTCTGGTGCCAGATTTTCGCTGATGTGCTCGGGGTGCCGATCCGCCAGGCGGCTGATCCGCTGCACGTGAACACGCGTGGCGCGGCGCTGATCGCCGCCGTGGCGATTGGCCGGCGCACCTTCTCTGCTGCTGCGGCCGCGCCGATTGCCGCTACGTACCAGCCGCGCCGCGAGTATGCGCGCCTGTACGATGAATTGTTCCACGCCTTTGTGCAGATTTACCGCCAGAATCGGGCGATCTACGCCCGGCTGAACCGGAGGTGATGTGTCGTATCGTCGATTCCGAGAACTCCCGGCTGCGCTCGGCGCACGCGCTGCGCACGCTTTCGAAGCAGTACTGCGACGCATACCGTCCGTTCGCCGCCGCCTCGAGGCACAGTACGATGTGTTGCTTGCCGAACTCGAGCCAGGGCTCAAGCCATACCGTAACGAACGGCCATCCTGCCTCCGGCTTCCCTCCACCGGGCGCGCCCGCGCCGAGATTCTGGCCGAGATGGAACGCCTTGCCACGCGCGAGACGCCACGCTGGCGCGATGGGTACGTTTCCGGCGCCGTCTACCACGGCGATGCCGAACATGTTGCGTTTCTCAACCAGGTGTATGCGCTCAATGCCCAGAGTAACCCGTTGCATGCTGATCTCTGGCCGAGTATCGCCAGGTATGAAGCCGAGGTCGTGGCCATGACGGCGGCGATGCTTGGCGGTGGGCCAGGTGTGTGCGGCACGGTCACGTCGGGCGGTACTGAAAGCATCCTGCTGGCGATGAAAACCTACCGCGACTGGGCGCGCGAACGCCGGGGAATCTACCAGCCGGAGATTGTCGTGCCACATACGGCGCACGCCGCCTTCGACAAGGCAGCGCAATACTTTGGCATCCGGCTGGTGCGCGTTCCTGTCGGCGCCGACTTTCGCGTGGATGTGGCGGCGGTGCGGCGGGCCATAACACGCAACACGATCGCGCTGGTCGGTTCGGCACCATCCTTCCCGCACGGGGTGATTGACCCGATCGCCGAACTTGCCGCCCTTGCGCACGACCACGCCGTCGGGATGCATGTTGATGCATGTCTCGGTGGCTTTGTGCTGCCCTGGGCGCGCCGACTCGGGTATTCCGTGCCGCCGTTCGATTTCGCCGTGCCGGGGGTGACCTCGATATCGGTTGATACGCACAAATATGGATATGCTGCCAAAGGCACGTCGGTCATCCTCTATCGTACCGAGGCCTTGCGGCGCTTCCAGTACTATGTTGTCGCCGACTGGCCCGGCGGCCTGTATGTCTCGCCAACCCTTGCCGGCAGCCGCCCCGGCGCGCTCAGCGCCGTCGCCTGGGCCGCGCTGGTCAGTATTGGCGAGGCCGGCTACCTCGACGCGACCCGGCGCATCCTGGAGACCGCGCGCGAGATTCGCGCCGGCATCGAGGCTCTGCCCGACTTGCGAGTGCTCGGCGATCCGTTGTGGGTGGTGGCGTTTTCATCGCCGCGGCTCGACATTTATCGTGTGCTCGACCAGATGTCGCGCCGGGGCTGGAACCTCAACGGGTTGCATCATCCGCCGGCGATCCATCTGTGCGTCACGCTGCCCCACACGCAGCCCGGCATCGCGGCGCGCTTCCTTGCCGATCTGCGCGACTCGGTCGCTGCGGTGCGGCGTGAGCCACGTGGCAGTGGCGGCATGGCACCGGTCTATGGGATGGCGGCGTCGCTCCCGTTTCGCGGTGTTGTGAGTGATCTCCTCCGCCGGTATCTCGACATGGTGTATCGTGCGTAGCGTGAGCGCGGTGCGTCATCGTGGGGTATTATGCGCCCATGATCACCCGCCCCAGCGGTGAGACGCGCGCCGTGGCCTGCGGCCTGGGCGGGTTGAGCAGTGGTAACGCCTGGCCGACGGTGAATGTGTACGATGCTGCGCCGATGGTTGCCAGGCGCGCTTCGAGCGCGCCGGCGCTCGACGGCGTTGCGACGATAAGAAGGGCCATTGCCGCTCCCGGGCGGCCACGCTGCCACTCGGCCAGCGCGGCCAGCCATGCGCCGTCGAGCGCCGGCGTCACAACTGCCAGCGCAGCACCGTCGCTGACCACGACTCGCGACGCGCGCCCCTGCCGGATGACCTCGCTGAGCGGAAACGCTCCAGCGGCCCGGGCATCTACCAGTTCCTCAAGAATGCGCCACAACTGCCGTGGCCCGCGCCCGGGATGCACCAGTCGCCGGCGACCATCGTCGGCCAGCAATCCTACCAGCCGCCCGTCGCTCAATGCCTGGGCCGCCAGTGACGCTGCGACCACCACGGCCAGTTCCAGCGGCGTGTCCCATGGCTGGATCGTGAATGTTTCCCGCATCACCGACGATTGCAGGGTGCCACGTGCATGACCCTGCATACCCGGCGCGCCGCTGGTGGATGGCGGCCTGGCATCCTGGTATGCGCCGGCCCACAGGTCGAGTGCGATCCATAACGCGCCTGCGCGCTCCTGATCAAACTCTTTGACCATCAACCGGCCGGTGTGTGCCACGGTCGGCCAGTGAATGTGGCTCGGCAGGTCACCCGGTACATACTCGCGCAAGCCACCGACGCTTGGCGTTGCGTGTTGCTGGAGCAATTCGGCGCGCGCCGTTCCTCCCCGCTGTCCCCACGGCAGGTGGACGTTCGCGAGTCGCGCCAGCGGCGGGTAGACGACAATCTGGCGCGTCCCTCCCTGATGCCATTCGTAGCTGAACAAACCCAGCGGATCGGCGGTGCGCGCCTGGAGTGGGCCAAGACTGTAGATGCCACGCTGCACACAGACGGCGCTTGTGGTCCATCCGCGCCGCTCGCCCCCTTCCGCCGAAGCGACTCGCCGGCCACTGTAACCAGGCATGGTCGAAGCGTCATCGATCTCAAGCCAGAGCGCAGGCAGGCGCGAATGATTGGCCAGCTCCCATTCCTCTTCCAGGCGGTCGCCTACCTGGGCCCACGCGCTGCGCAGTGAGCGATGGAGCCGTAAACGCGGGCCGACTCGTCGTACCCACCAGTACGCTGCGACAGACACGATCAGGTAGGCATATGCCAGGAAGAACAGCCAGCGGTATGGCGCGGCAAGCGCCAGCAACAACAGCAATGGGCCGGGCAGAAGCGCCCAGGGCTGCACCGCCCGGATGTTCCCGCCAAGCGTAAGCCACTCACGGATTGACGTGATGGACCTGCGAAACTGCAACCGTCAACCTCTGATTTCGGCTCCCAGAGCGAAATGCTCCAGGTATTCCAGTGCGCTGTCAGGATCAGCCTTGACCGCGTAGAGCCGGCGATAGCGCTCGTGGGCGAAATTCTGTGCGAAGATGCGCTCAAACTGTGCCAGCAATGGGTCGAAGTAACCGCCAACGTTCACGATCACGATCGGTTTTGTATGATACCCGAGCATGCGCAACGTCATGATTTCCAGCAGTTCTTCGAGCGTACCAAAACCGCCAGGCAAAGCCGCGAATGCGTTGGCGCGATCATCCATGATCTGTTTCCGCTCGCGTAGCGTGCCGGTGACGATCAGTTCATCCGCCTCGCGATACCCCACCTCGCGCTCCAGCAATGTCTGCGGAATGACCCCGATAACGCGCCCGCCCGAGGTGTGGACGGCCCTGGCGATGGTTCCCATCAACCCGATGCTTCCCCCGCCATAGACCAGCGGCCAGCCACGCCGTGCCAGTCCCTCGCCGAACGTGTAGGCAGCTTCGATGTAGAGCGCCGGTACATCGTCACTCGATGCGCAGTAGACACAGACATGCATTTCATTCCCCTTTTTCATGGCGCAGCAGCCAGGCTTTGCGCGCCAGACCACCGCCATAGCCGGTCAAGTTGCCTTGCGCGCCTACCAGGCGATGGCAAGGAATAATGATCGCGATCGGATTGCGGCTAGTCGCCGCACCGACCGCGCGCGCCGCTGGCGGTCGCCCGATCCGCCTCGCAAGCCGGCCATAGCTCCAACTTTCGCCTGGCGGAATAGCACGTAAGGCGTCCCATACCGCGCGCTGAAACGGCGTGCCGCCCGCGTCAATGACAATGCGGTCAATTGCGCGAAGATCGCCGGCGAAATAGGCCTGGAGCCGTTTGGTCGCGTCGCCCGGGCCGGTTGCGAGTCTCGTCGTATATTCGCCAAAGCGCCGTCGCAGCCATGGCCACAGCCGGTCGGCGCAGTCCGCAAATTCCAGCCCGACCAGCACGCCATCATACAGCGCCAGCGCGAGGTCGCCAGGCGGCGAAGGCGCGTATGTCAGGGTCAGCGTGGTCATGATGCCAGATATCCACCATCAACGCCCAGTACCTGGCCGGTGACGAATGATGCGCCCGGCGCGGCAAGCCAGAGCACCGCCTCGGCGACTTCTTCCGGTGTTCCCAGGCGTTTCATCGGCACGACAGCCGCGAAATGTTCGGCATTCCCGCCGCCCGCCTTGGCCAGCATGTCAGTGGCGATCCGGCCCGGCGCGACGGCATTGATCCGCACGCCGGCGGCGGCATATTCCATTGCCGCTGAACGGGTGAGCGATGCCACTGCGGCTTTGGCTGCCGAATAGAGCGCGACGCCTCTGGTTGAGTTGCGCAGGCCGGTGGTTGAGGCATTGTTGATAATGACGCCCTGGCCGCGACGGAGCATATATTCCAGTTCATACTTCATACAGAGGAACACGCCACGGACATTCGTATCGAAGATCGGATCGAAATCGGCTGCATCCTGTTCCGCCAGCGGCGCGACTGGACCAAACCATCCGGCGTTATTGAAAGCGATATCCAGTTGCCCGAATGCCGCGACGGCATAATCGATCAATGCGCGCACCTCAGTCGCCCGGGTGACATCCGTCGGCAGAAACAGCGCCGTGCCGCCACCGGCGCGAATGGTTTCCACCGTGGCCTCGCCGCGCGCCACGTCGCGATTGCCGATAACCACCCGCGCGCCCTGCCGCGCGAAGGCCAGCGCCGTCGCGCGACCAATACCCGACCCGCCGCCGGTGACCAGCACGACCTGATTGTCAAATGCACCCATAGGTTATCCCGCGGTCAGCACAAAATCAAACGTGGCGGGCGGCGTGATCTCATCATCAAACGCCGAGATTGCTTCCGCCACGCGTCGCTCGCTGCAGGTTATCGCTCGCGCTCTGCGCGGTCCACCGCGTCATACCTGTCTTATAAGCCGAGCCATCGCGCCAGCAACGGCGTCAGGATCGCAGTCACGACGCCGTTCAGTCCCATGGCCAGCCCGGCGAACGCTCCCGCCTCGGCATGCAACTGGAGCGCGCGTGCCGTACCGATCCCGTGGGACGCGACCCCGATGGCCAGGCCGCGCGCCGCCTGATCACTGATCCGCAGCCGGTCGAACAGGTCACGTGCGGTCACTGCACCGATAATGCCTGTCAGAATGACCAGTACCGCTGTCAATGATGGCAGGCCGCCGATCTGCTCCGAGATACCCATAGCAATGGGCGTCGTCACCGATCTGGGTGCCAGTGAGCGGAGCGCTATGGTCGAGACGCCCAGCAATCGCCCGAGGATCACCGTTGAGAGAATCGCGGTCAGCGACCCGGCGAGCAACGCGCCTGCCACCGGAAGCAACATCTGGCGCAGGCGGCCGGCATAATGCCATAATGGCAGCGCCAGCGCCACCGTTGCCGGGCCAAGGAGAAAGTGGACGAACTGCGCGCCGTCGAAATAGCGCTGGTAGGGTGTGCGGGTGACGACCAGCAGCGCCACCAGCAAGGTAATTGATACCAGCACCGGGTTGATCAGCGGCAACTGGCCCAGGCGTTGATACACGCTATCGGCCAGGCAGTACACCGCCAGTGTTGCTGTGAGCCAGAGCAGCGGCGTCTGGGCCAGGTAAACCCAGATTTCAGCCACGTTGTGCCGTATCATGGGCGCCTTTCCTGCCTGTGGCCAGCCGTGCGAACAGCAGGAACGTGCCCGCAGTGACCAGCATGGTGACGATGGTGCTGATAAGCAACGTCGCCACGATCACGATCCATTCGTCACGCATCAAATCGACATAACTCATAATGCCGACGCCGGCAGGCACGAACAACAGCGGCAGAAAACGCAGCAGCCCCTGGCCGTTGTCGTCGAGCCAGGCCGGCGCGCCGCGCCGCAGGAGCATGCCGAAGAGCGCCAGCATGCCAAGCACCGGGCCGGGGATCGGCAGAGCAAACGAGCGTGCAATGATCTCCCCCGCCAGTTGGCACGCCAGCAAGACCGTCATTGCGCGTAGCATGTCGCCTCTCCGATTACTGTGATTCATCCTGCGCGGCATGTTCACCATTCAACAGCTCAAGTAATGCTGCAGCGGGGTATGCCGCCAGCGAGCGCAGTCGTAACGTGTGCGGCGGCAAGGGCACGAAATCCAGCAATGCGACCGGCACCGCGACGCAACGCATCCCTGCTGCGGCTGCCGCGCGCATACCGTTGGGCGAGTCCTCCAGCACGACGCAGCGTTCCGGGCTGACCCCGACGCACGCGGCTGCGCTCAGAAACAGGTCGGGCGCCGGTTTCACCCTCAACCCGTCACTGCGTGTCCGGACGCAGTCAAAAGAGTCGCGCAGGTCGTGTCGCGCCAGCCATCCCTCGACCCATTCGCGGGTCGCGCTTGATGCAACCGCCAGCCGGAGGTGACGCTCCTTTGCCGCGCCAATGAGTTCGCGCACCCCTGGTTGGAGGGGTTGTAGCGCGCATAGTTCCAGGTAGCGCGCCCGGTGCTCGTGCCACAGCGCGTCGCGATCCAGTGATGCTCCCGTCAACTGTTCCAGTTCGCCATATGGATCATATCCGCCCGTCGTTCCCAGGCCGTTTGCCCAGCGTTCTGGTCGCAGTTCCGCGCCATAGCGGCGATACTGCTCCCCCAGCACAACAAAATCCGGCGTCTCCGTGTCAAGAATCAATCCATCAAAGTCAAAAATCAGCGCTTCCAGCATATCACCTCACGCGCAAGGGCACATGCTGAACGTGTCCTTGCGTTGTCGATCTTCACGTTATGACAAAGTGCACAGACCCTGTGACCCGATGGGGTGCGCGGCGAGCAGGAACGGCGGTGCGTCCGCGGATCACGGTTGCTGTGCGCCGCTGTAGATTGCCCCAAGGAACCGCATCAGTTCGGACCGCTCCGGCATCGAGGGCTGTGCGCCACTCTTCAGTACCGACAGCGCGCCTGTTGCCAGCCCCCAGCGTACTGCTTCGTCAAATGAGCGCCCTTCGCTGAGCGCGGCGGCCAGCCCGCCGTTAAATGCGTCGCCCGCGGCAACCGTGTCAACCGGCGTCACCGCATATGCCGGCGCCAGGCGTTCGCCGGAAGAGTCGGCGACCAACGCACCGCGCGCGCCAAGTTTGATGATTGCCCGCCGGGCGCCGCGTGCCAGCAGGACCCGGGCAGCTTCCGCCGCACCGGCGTCATCTGCGACAGTCAGACCGGTAAGTATCGCCGCCTCGCTCTCATTCGGCGTGATAATATCCGCCAGAGTATACAGTTCCTCCGGCAGCGCCTGAGCCGGCGCCGGGTCGAGAATGACGACCACGCCACGGTCCCGCGCCGCGCGCGCCGCCGCGATCACAGCATCCAGTGGCACTTCCAGTTGCAGCAGCAGGACACGCACATCACTCAGCGCCTGCTCAAGCCGCGCAACGTCAGCGACGCTCACCGCGCCATTCGCCCCCGGAACGATCACGATCGTGTTCTCGGCTGCGTCATCAACTGCGATGACGGCAACTCCCGATGGTCCGGGCGTTGTGAGGACGCCTGCGTCGTTCACGCCGTACCCGCGTAGACTGGCCCGCAGTTGCTCGCCGAAACCGTCATCGCCGACCCGCCCGACCATGCGGGTTGGCACACCGAGCCGCGCGCAGGCGACGGCCTGGTTCGCGCCCTTGCCACCGGGAACGGTGAAAAATGTATGCCCGGTCAGCGTCTCGCCAGGCACGGGGAGGCGCGGCGTGCGTACCACCAGATCCATGTTGATGCTACCGAAGACGGCAATCGCCATATGTCCCCCCTCGGAATGAAAAAGGCTGCGCGATCGCAGCCCATTATACCGCGTATGCCGGCACGTTCCCGGTTATGGCGAACCGATCTGACCTTGTGTATCGATCAAGGTCTCTCCTTCGGTTTCCAGCCGTTCGATCACAACCATCGGAAGACAGTAGACATTCGGCGATTCTGGAGTATGGTTACGGAGCTATTGCGAGACAGGAACGAAATGTCCACAATGTGCTCAGGTACTCCGGCAGCACATTGTGACCGTCTGGCTGTGACGCCAGGAGCAGCAGGATGAACGCGGCGGCGATCAGCGCCATCAGGAAGAACCAGCCGGCCCCCAGCATGATGCCTGCCCGCGCGAGGCCCTTGCCCTTCTCACTCGTGCCGGACCGGATCCGACGCAGCGCGATGATGCCGCTGATGCACGCCAGGAGTGCCCAGGCCGGCGTGATACTGGCGGTCAACTGAACAATGGTCACGGCCAGTGGCGTCGTTGACCAGGCCCCCGTGCTGGCGATCAGCGCAATCAGGCCGGTGCCGGAAACGGCGGCCAGGCCGCTCATAACGCTTACGATTGCCAGCCGGTTGGTACGGGAAGACATGGCCCACCTCACGGGGAGGCGGCGCATCGTCATGATACCTGGTGGTATATGCGCCTGTACGGGAAGACGGTGCGCCGGGCCCACGGGGTGATCGAACCGGCGGGACGTGTGCAGAACGGCTACAAATCCCTGCGCCCAAATGATCGCATCGCCAGCAACAACATGATCCCGGCATACGCCACGGCATAGAGCACCATCGCCTCACTCGGCACCGATGATGTGGCGAATGGTCCGGGGAAACTGTTTGCCAGCGGTGGCTGCATCAGGTATGCCGCACGTCGCCAGAGCGCCTCAACCGGCAGCAGCAGGCTGGCAATCACCCCGATACGTACTGCGTCGCTCGATTGCAGGAGCGACCCGATCTGCTCCACCCACGATCCAATGAATGCCAGACCATACAGCATGAACAGCGCAACGCCGTTGGTCAGCGTGGAAAGGCGTGTGCCGCCGAGCAGTGAGAGCGAAAGCAACACGATCGCTTCCAGCGCCAGTAAGGGAAGCCCGGCCGCCATGTTCGGTGGCCAGTAACCTGCCATCAACCCCATGGTTACGACCACGCCAACACTGAGTAACCCCAGGTAAACCACCAGCATGATCCCAAAGCCGAGCCACTTGCCGAGCATCAGTTGCCAGCGGCGGATTGGCCGCGTCACCAGAGCCTGAATCGTGTGCGACGCGATCTCCCCTGCCACGGTGTCTACCGAGGCGAAGATGGCCAGCATCACCGTGAGGAAATGGACGACATACAATCCAGCGATGAGCAGAAAACTGTACGCCTGGTTCTGGATTGGCAGTGGAACGCCTTCACTGCGCAGCTCGCGCGCGATCAACCAGACCCCCACGCCAAACAGCGCCACAAACAGCGCCCCCACAATGAGCGCCACCAGCGCCATGCGCCGCCGCCGCGCCTCGTGAAACGTGAGCCAGGTAATCGTAAGAATCGTATTCATCCGCCGGCATTCAACCTTCAACGTTCAACGTTCAACGCTGCCACCCTCTCGATAATACACCTGTGCCGCCTCGGTTCGATTGGTGACACCCAGTTTCTGGAAAATATTCTGCAGATGATACTTGACCGTGCTCTCCTGAACCACCAGCCGTTCCGCGATCTGCGCGTTCGGCAGGCCCTCCGACAGCAGGCGCAAGACATCGCGTTCACGCTGCGTCAGCCGCGCCAGCAAATGGCCCTGCACCGCTGGCCCACTGACCGCCTGGCGCACAACGCGCGGGAAGACGATCTGGCCATGCGCCACGTTCCGAATGGTTGCCACCGTCTGTCGCGGCGGGTCCGTCTTGAGGGCAAACCCATCCGCCTGCATCTCCCACGCCGACTGCAGCGCACCGCCATCACCGAACGCGGTCAGAATGACCACTTTGACCGGCAGGCCGCGCCGCCGGATTTCGCTCAGGCACGAGAGACCATCGCGTGTCGGCATCGCCAGGTCCATCACCACGACATCGGGGCGATCACGGTCAATAATGGTGAGCAATCCCTCCCCATCGGTAGCGGTTGCTACGACTTCCAGATCGGTCTCGCGCTCCAGCAAGCCACGCAGGCCTTCGAGCACCAGTTCGTGATCGTCGGCGAGCGCAACCCGAATCGGACGATTGAGATCGGTCATACCGCCTCCCTGGCCGGCGCCTTCACAATCACCCGTGTCCCATGCCCTGGCCGGCTCAACACCTGGAGTTGACCACCGACCAGGTGGACGCGTTCGCGCATGCCGCGCAGCCCGATATGCTCCTGGCGCTCGGTCGCTCCCGGGCCTTCAAGCGGCGGCGGATTGAAGCCGCGCCCATGATCCACAACCTCCAGTTCCACCCAGCCGTTGCGAGCGCGCGCATGCACCTCGTGCCGATCGACGCCGGCATGGCGGTAGCCGTTAGAGAGCGCCTCTTGCAGCACGCGATACAGCGCAATCTTCACCGGCAGTTCTACCGGCGGCAATTCTCCCTCGATCTCGAGCGCGACATGGTTGCCGGTCAACGTCTCGTGCTGCATTGCCAGCCCGCGCAACACAGAGCTGAGTGGCCGTAGTTGAAACTCCGCCAGCCTGAAGCCGCTGAGCGTGGCGCGGATCTCTTGCAGCGCGCTCTCCATGAGCCCATTCATGCGCTCGATCATCGGCCCGAGATCGTGCAGCAACGCCGTGTCGCCACGCTCGGCGAGGCGCGCCTGCAACAGCGCCAGGTGTGATGACACGGCAAACAATTTCTGCACTGGCCCGTCGTGTATATCGAGGATGATGCGCTGGAGTTCTTCTTCCGTGACTTCCAGCATACGGCGCCCGGCCTGCAACAGCGGCCCCCAGGTGTGCTGGTGATGATCTTCGACCAGCAGGGCAGCCAGTTCAACCAGTGCCTGCGCCATACCAAGCTCCGCCGGCCCTGGCAATGGCGAGCCGGGTGCAAATGTCATGCGCAGCCGCCCGACCTCGATCGCTCCTTCGCTGATCGGAATATCCAGCGTTTGCGCGGCTTCCCCACGTGCGCCGGGATCACTGTAGCAGGCCACGATCTGCGCCGGCAGCCGTGGATCGGTGCGCAGCAGCAATTCTGCCTGTATAGCGCCCAGGCGCCGGCTCAGTTCGCCGAGCAAGCGCTGGTAGGCATCGGCCAGCGCGAGTGTTGTGTCCATGCCGGTGCTCCTCGATGAGCTGAACATCGTTCGAAATGCGCAATGCTGGACGCCCCCTCCGCGCCGCGAGTTACCTGGCGCTCCTCAACATACCAGTATAGCACGCCTTATGGTACGTTGGGTGACACTCCGGCAACGAACCCTTGATGCACAGCTTCCACGAAGCTTACTCGTGTAGTGTCTGCACACCGTAAGGTCGCCCCCGCCTCTGCGCTGATCTTGACGAAACATGCACAGGCAAGTACTATACCATTGTTACGTTCCAGTAAAGAGCATGGCGGCGATGCAGCCTCCCCGCAGATGTCTGTGGGGTCTTTTTGTATTGATCGTACAAACGCTCTTCTGGGTCACGCTCCTCTGTATTTAGCACGACGGCCCGGCCATGTTCACCAGTTATGAAATTGGTTCCGTCTACGATGAAATGTTCGCCAGGGAGGGGCGCCCGCGCCCGCAGTACCTGGCACTGTATGAACGGCTGGCGGAGTTGCCCGCCGAGGAGTTGCGCCAGCGCCAGCAAGCCGCTGATGCGACCTTCCTCAACCAGGGGATCACGTTCACCGTCTATGGCCATGATCAGGGTACCGAGAAAATCTTTCCGTATGATCTGATTCCGCGGATCATTACCGCAGCCGAATGGGCGGAAATCGAGCGCGGCCTGACCCAGCGCATTATCGCGCTCAATCTGTTCCTCCGCGATGTGTATCACGAAGGCCGCATCCTGGCCGACGGTGTCATCCCGCGCGAATTGCTCTACAGTTGCCGCCACTACCGGCGCGAAATGCGCGGCATTCACGTCCCGCGCGACGTGTACATCGCCGTGGTCGGCACCGACCTGGTGCGTGACGCTGACGGGCGCTTTGTGGTGCTTGAAGATAACCTGCGTGTACCGAGCGGCGTCTCCTATATGCTGGTCAACCGCCAGGTGATGAAACGCACCTTTCCGACCCTCTTCAGTCGCTACAATGTACGCCCGACCGAGCATTACGGCCAGGCGCTGCTCGAAACGCTCCGCGCCCTCGCGCCGCAGCATCGCCCCGATCCAACCATTGTGCTGTTGACGCCCGGCGTCTATAACTCGGCCTATTTCGAGCATACCTTTCTGGCGCGCCAGATGGGTATTCAACTCGTGGAAGGCCGCGATCTCCTGGCGCACGATAACATTATCTATATGCGCACCACGGCAGGCCTGCGCCGCGTGGATGTCATCTATCGCCGGGTTGACGACGATTTTGTCGATCCGCTGGCGTTTCGCACTGACTCTACCCTCGGTGTCGCCGGGTTGCTCAATGCCTATCGCGCCGGAAACGTCGGCCTCGCCAACGCCATCGGTACCGGCATCGCTGATGATAAGGCGATCTACGCCTATGTGCCGCGGATCATTTCGTATTATCTGGGCGAAGAGCCGATCCTGCCAAATGTCGAGACGTACCTGCTCACTGATGAGACCGATCGCCGCTATGTGCTCGAACACCTGGACGAACTGGTGGTCAAAGCGGTCGGTGAGTCGGGCGGGTATGGCATGTTGATCGGTCCGCAGAGTACCCGTGAACAACGCGATGAGTTTCGCCGCCGCATTCTGGCCGATCCGCGCAACTATATCGCTCAGCCGACCCTCTCCCTCTCGCGCGCCGCATGTTTTATCGACGGTTGCGTCGAAGCTCGCCATGTCGATCTCCGGCCATACATTCTGTATGGCGAAAGGGTGGTGATTGTTCCTGGCGGGCTTACCCGTGTCGCGCTGCGCCGCGGTTCACTGGTGGTCAATTCGTCGCAGGGTGGCGGCAGCAAAGACACCTGGGTGCTGAATGACTAAGACGCCAATGTTGAGCCGGGTCGCCGACAGCCTGTACTGGATGGCGCGCTACCTCGAGCGCGCCGAGCATACGGCACGCCTGCTCGATGTCAACCTGCACAGCGGCCTCGATCAGACGCCGTCCGCTGCTGCGCGTCGCTGGGAGCGATTGCTTGTCACGCTCCACAGTGTGCCCCCTGATTGTGGCGCAACCCCCTACGCGATTACACAGGCGTTGACGTTCGATACTGCCAACAACGACTCGATCGTCGCCTCCATTGCCGCTGCGCGCGAAAACGCGCGCCAGGTGCGCGAGCAGATCAGTTCCGAGATGTGGGAACAGATCAATCGTCTCTACCTGCAAGTGCGTCGCACATCCATGCATGAGATGTGGTCCGGCGAGCCGCATGTCTTCTTCCGTGCTATCAAAGAGGGCGCACACCTGTTCCAGGGCATTACCGATGCAACGCTTAGCTACGATGAAGGGTGGTGGTTCATTCAGATCGGGCGGTACCTTGAGCGTGCCCTGGCAACGGCGACATTACTCGATGGCCATTTTGGTGCGTTTGACACAGGTGCCGACGATCTCGCCGCAGGTTTCGACTATCTGGAATGGGTCAGTCTGCTGAAGAGTTGCACCGCATTCGAAGCCTACTGCAAGGTGTATACTGCCAGCATCCGGCCTGAGCACGTAGTCGAATTTCTGCTGCTCAATGCCGACTTCCCGCGCTCGGTGCGCTTCGCCGCCGACATGATCCAGGATGCCGCTCAGGCGATTGGTCGCGCCAGCGCAACGCGCGGAACGGCGCGTGTGGAACGCCTTGCCGGGCGCCTGCGCGCCGCACTTGATTATGGCCAGGTTGATGAGATCATGGCCGATATGCATGCCTATCTGATGAGCGTCCGTCGCATGTGTCTCCAGGTGCACGACGCCATCTACCACACATACATCAGTTATTCCGTCGATACCATGCTTGGATGATATGTTCTACGCAATCCGCCACCTCACCCGTTTTCGCTACAGCGCACCAGTCAGTGAGAGCGTGATGGAAGTGCGCATGCAGCCGCGCAGCGATGGTCAGCAGCGTCTGCATCACTTTCAGATCACGACGCTACCGCGTGCAATGGTCAACAGCTATCGTGATGTCCTCGGCAACACCGTCCATCATTTCGATGTGCCGGGGCGTCATATGCTGCTGACCGTCACATCCGAGGCGCTCGTTGAGGTGGCAGAGCCACCGCCGGTCGAAGCGCTCGAACCTGACGCATGGAGCGCGCTCGATACACTTACTGCCGCGGGTGAACACTGGGACATGCTCCAGCCCGGCCGTTTCGCATATCCAAGCGATCTACTGCACGCGTTTGCCGCCGAGATCGGCCTGCAGCGCGCCGATGATCCGTTGACCACCCTGCGCCGGCTGAATACCTGCATCTATCGTAGCTTTGATTATTCACCCGACTCGACCCACGTCCATTCGCCGGTTGACGATGCACTGCGTGTCCGTCGTGGCGTCTGCCAGGATTTTGCCCACATTATGATTGCACTGTGCCGCATGCTGGGTATTCCGTGTCGCTATGTCAGTGGCTACCTCTTCCACCGCCTTGAGGATCATGACCGGTCCGAGGCGGACGCCACCCATGCCTGGGTTGAAGCGCTACTACCGGCCATTGGCTGGATCGGGTTCGATCCCACCAACAACCTGCTTGCCGGCGCGCGGCACATTCGCGTCGCCGTCGGTCGCGACTATGCCGACGTCCCACCATCGCGCGGCGTCTACAAAGGCCAGGTGTCGAGCGAGCTGGATGTATCGGTGCGGGTAACGCTGGTAGATGCGCCGGTCGACGCAAACATTGATGATGCTGTACCGCCGGAATGGCGCACCGTCGAGCCGGCGATCTCCGACGACGAAATCTCTCTGCAGCAACAGCAGCAGTAGCGGCGCCTGCATACCAGGTTCTCATCTCAAGAGTGCGGGCGCTGGAGCAACGTGCAACAACCGTGCGCCCCGGTGGGTCGCGCGGCGCGCAGAAACGGCGGCGCGTCCGCTATAGCCCGCGCGGGCGGGCTTCGCCTTGCATAGCCGAGGGCTTCAGCCCGACGGCAAGAGGCGCATACCGGATTAAATGCTCAATCTCCATCATCCCGATGGCGTGGGCGTTCGGTAGACCGGATGTCACGCTTAAAGATCATCAGGGGCGGGAGTGTCAATCGTCGCCAACGGCGTGAATGGCAGCAATGATCGCATGCTCCAGGGCGGCAAGGTGCTCTCGGTCCTGCTCGTCGAGCGCGACCTCGCGTTGCACCGCTTCAAAATACCAGTGAACCATTGTCTGGATATGATGCTGTGTCACACCATGGCGCATCAACAGACGCACGCTCCATTCGATCTCACGTTGCAGCACCGCGGGTGCCTGCAGCGCGAGCGCAACCAGGAGCAAGCGATGCAGGCGCTGCGGCGTCCGGCTAAATGTGACCTGCTGGTACTGGCCGCCGCTGGTGGGCTCCGCATTTGCGAGCAAACCAGAAAACGTCGTACGGAGCCGGCTGGTGACAGATGTGCAGATAGCGTCGCGGCGCCGATCGAGCGCCTGTGCAACGGCAGGTCCGCGGCTAACAAGCCATGTCGTCAACGAGCGCATGGTCAGGCTTTCTAGCTGCGAAACATGTGTGACTGACGGTTCCAACGATCGGGGTCAATCTCCTCACCAAGGTCGTCGGCGCGCATCACGGCATCGCGCAGGTCATTGCCGAGAAAGATGCCCGGGATGCGGCCACGCAGTTCGGGATGCCGTTCAAACGCCATCCCGCTGTAACAGAGCACCAGGCGATGCCGCCGCCGGCTCTCGACGATACGTGCGATCTCAAGCAAGCCGGGGATATGTTCGGCCATCGACACCGACATACAGACCAGCGCCGGGGCCATGCGCAGCAGAAACTCGCCCAATCCTTCCGACGAGACGGTCTGACCGAGATAGATCAGTTCCCAGCCACGTTGCTCCATCAACAGCGAGAACATGATCAGGCCGATTTCGTGCTGTTCTTCCGGGGCACAGCCGGCGATCAGGCGCGGGCCGTTGGCGAACGGCGCGTGGATCTGGAGCAAACCGAGCAAGCGCTGGCGCACAAAGTTCGTCACCACGCGTTCATCGGCGACACAGACGTCGCCGTGCGCCCAGCGTTCGCCAATGTCGATCAACATGGGCTGCAACAGATCGAGCACCAGGGTCTCAACGGGAAACAGCGCCACGGCAGTGTTCACCAGCAAATGCGCCTGACGCAGATTAGCCGTGAGCAGGGCTTCCGTCAGTTGGGCCCGCAGATCGGGCCATCCGGCGTCGGCCAGGGTTGGTGGCGGTGGCGGCGCTGGCCGGGCGACGACATCGCCCGTATCGCGCATATCGCGCAGCAATGCGACCGCCTGGCTGATCGCCAGCCCTTCTTCCGTGCACTGCTTGAGCCACTTGATGATCTCAATATCGCGCTGTGAATAGAGCCGGTGACCATGGTCGGAGCGAGTCGGGTTCGGCACGCCGTAGCGTTGTTCCCATGCGCGCAGCGTTGAGACGTTGACCTGCGTTTGCTGGACAACCGCCTTAATGTTGTAGCGTGGCACGTCGGGCAGCGCCAGCAGACGATGGACTTGCTCCAACATGGGATTTCTCCATCTCTAGAGCCATAGAGCGCCGGCATGCGCGCTGTGCGGCCTGTGAGCAAGCGACGGTGCGAGCAATGCCGCATGCACGGTCAGAGCCGTGCTTGTACCCTGCTGCGAGGCAAACCCGACCACAGGGAGGAGCAAGATACCTTGCCTCCCCCCTTCGTTTGGATAGGATCGTAGGGTCTCATTATAGTACAGGTCAAAGGATTGTCAAACATCGTAGTACAAACTCTGCCGCAGTGTTGTGACTTCACAACACTGCCCTTTGCATACCTTCTGCATAATCGTTGCATAAGAGATGTGTAATATGTTTTGATTGACTCGTTCGCTTTCACAGGGGTATAATCCTGGTGAAACCCGCGTATACCATTGACACCACCGAGCTTCGATCGCTCACCGGCGCCGAGGTTGCAGGAGTCGCCAGCGCGGGCAGACAGTGATGGCGCGGCAGGAGCTGCGCGAATAGCCAGTCAGGCAGACAGGAAAGGGGGTGACGCCCAGTGTCCGACAAAGTGCAAAACGATCTGGTGCCCGAGACGTGGAAGCCGCTGTTCAACAATGCTGAATGGCTGGTGCATGACATCGTTGTGAAGACGATCTATGCAGGCATTGCGATCGCCATCGTCGCACACTTGCTGTGCTGGTTCTGGACGCCCTGGCTCCAGTTCAGGTAAGATTTTGGAGGCGCTCTTATGAAAGATCGACCGTTTGAGTTCCGGACAACGGTGGTGGTCTCCACCCTGCTGGGTCTGGTGATGGCGTTGCTCATCCACTTCGTGGTGCTTAGCTCGCCCATTATTGGCTGGCTGAAGACGGTTCCATAAGAATCAGGAACGTCGCTCATTCTGCCTGGCGCTCGTAAAGCGAGGAGGACAGCGGGCTGAGTATCAGCATTCCAGCCCCTGTCCTGTCTTTGCGCGCGAGCGCATCCAGGTGCCGGTGTTGCCTGTGGAGACGCACAATCTTCGCGTGAGCCAACCCGTACGCTAGAAAGCGAGAGCACACGATGTCCGATGTGCCACGTGCGCTGCCGCTGCCGAGTGGAGAGACTCTCCCCGCTGAGGCGATTTCCTCCACAGGCCCGCAGGCGGCATCCGCTGGGGTAATTCCCTTCTCGATCATCGAGGAGTTTTATAAGCGGCCCGGGAAGACCCTGGCGACTCGCATGTTTGGTGTCGACCCGTTTGATTTCTGGATCGGCCGTTTCTATGTCGGCCTGTTTGGTGCGATCTCGATCGTTGGTATCATTCTGGGGGTGGTGTTCTACCTCTACGAGGGCATCGTCAACGAAGGTACCTATAATATCCTGGCGATGCGCATCGATCCGCCGCCGATCTCGGCTGGTTTTGGCGTTGCGCCTGGTCAGACGGGATTCTTCTGGATGTTGACGATGGTCTCGGCAACCATCGCGTTCGTCGGCTGGCTGTTGCGCCAGGTTGACATCAGCCTGAAGCTCGATATGGGCATGGAGGTGCCGATCGCCTTCGGTGCGGTGGTGTCATCCTGGATCACGTTGCAATGGCTGCGCCCGCTGGCGATGGGTGGCTGGGGGCATGGCTTCCCGCTTGGTATTACCCATCACCTCGACTGGGTGTCGAATATCGGTTACCAGTACTACAATTTCTTCTACAACCCGTTCCATGCGATCGGGATAACGCTGCTCTTTGCCTCGACCCTTTTCCTGCATATGCACGGCTCGGCAGTGCTCAGCGAGGCGCGGCGCAATATCTCGGATCAGAACATTCACGTGTTCTGGCGCAACATTCTGGGCTATAGCATCGGCGAGATCGGTATTCACCGCGTTGCCTTCTGGACGGGCGCGGCGGCTGTGCTGTTCTCGAACCTGTGCATCTTCCTCTCCGGCACGTTCGTCAGAGACTGGAACGCCTTCTGGGGCTTCTGGGATAAGATGCCGTTCTGGAGCGGTTTCGGCGCCGGTGTGGTGTTGCTGGGCGTTGGCCTGGTGCTCGGGCGCGGCCGTACGACCCCTGAGCCGGTTGATCTGCATGATGAAGAATACCGTACCGGCCTTGAGGGCACGATTGGGAAGCCGGGTCATGTCGAGTGGATGCGCAAACTGCTTGGCGAAGGCCAGGTCGGGCCGATCTATGTCGGCCTGTGGGGGGTTATCTCATTCGTTAGCTTCTTCGCCAGCGCGTTCATTATCCTGGTGGAGTATGGCTACCTGGTCGGTTGGAACCCGGTCGTCTACCTGCGCGAGTTCTGGAACCTGGCCGTGTATCCGCCGCCGACCAGGTATGGCCTGCAGTGGAACGTGCCGTGGCACGAAGGCGGCGCCTGGCTCGCAGCCACCTTCTTCCTGCACATCTCTGTGCTGACCTGGTGGGCGCGTCTGTATACCCGCGCCAAAGCGACCCGCGTCGGTACGCATCTGGCCTGGGGGTTTGCTGCGGCGCTGTCGCTCTATTTCGTGCTCTACCTGTTCCATCCGATGGTGCTTGGCAACTGGAGTGCCGCACCGGGCCACGGCTTCCGCGCGATCCTTGACTGGACGAACTATGTGAGCATCCACTGGGGCAACTTCTACTACAACCCGTTCCATATGCTCTCGATCTTCTTCCTGCTCGGCTCGACGTTGTTGCTGGCCATGCACGGGGCGACCATCGTTGCCACCTCGAAGTGGAAGTCCGAGATGGAGTTTGACGAGATGATGGCCGAGGGCCCCGGCACCCATCGCGCGCAGTTGTTCTGGCGCTGGGTGATGGGCTGGAACGCGAACTCGTACAACATCCATATCTGGGCCTGGTGGTTCGCAGCGTTCACGGCGATTACCGGCGCGATAGGCCTGTTCCTGAGCGGTACGCTCATTCCTGACTGGTTCGCCTGGGGCGAGACGGCCAAGATCGTGGCGCCCTGGCCGTCGCCCGATTGGACACAGTTTGTCTTCCGGTAAGCGCGTACGTGGCGGGTGAGTGCGTCGCATTCACCCGCCCGTGCAGCAGCCGGTTCACCGCCTCGCCCGCGGCACCGCTAGAGAGGAATAGATGCGATGATCCAGCAGCCCCCAACGCTCTTCCCGGAGGTCACGAATACCGTCCGCGGCAGGTTTTACATCGTGGCCGGCATTGTATCGGTCATTCTGGCCGTGGCGAGCATCGCGATCTTCTGGTGGATCTTTTATACGGTGATCCCGGCGCCGGCCCCACCAATCCAGAGCGCGACGTATGTCAATTACGATCCTGCTGGCGATTACCTGCAGGCTGACTCGCTGGCGGCGATGAATGCCTATATTGCAGCCAACCCGCAGCCGCAGGCGGTCGAGGTACTCAAAGGCCTGACAACCGCCGAGATTTCGGCGTACATGGTGGGGCAGGTTTCCGGCGGCCTGAAAGTGGACTGCACGTACTGCCACAATATTGCGAACTTTGCACAGATCGACGGCTACCCCAACGCGGCGAAGAAGGTCACGGCTCGCAAGATGATGCTGATGTCGGCTGATCTGAACCAGAACTACACGGCCAAGTTGCCGGCTTCGGTCGGCGGCTACCAGGTTACCTGCGCAACCTGCCATAACGGCCAGGCGGCAGGCTGGGCAGCCTACCCGATCGAGATCATGAACACGCTGCCGAACGACTGGACATTGCCGCTCGAGCTCGATTATCCGGGTGGCCTGATCGTTACGGGTAGGAAGGATATCTCGAACGTGGAACTGGAGCGCAACCAGTTCACGATGTATCACTTCAATGTCAGTATGGGGCAGGGATGCACCTTCTGCCATAATGCGCGCTACTTCCCGAGCTATGAGATTGCGCAGAAGAACCATGCATCCATTATGCTTCAGATGACCAAGCACATTCAGGAGACGTACGTCGCTCCGGGTGGCCGGATTGCCGACGGTATCATGGCGGGCAAGAAGCCGTCGTGCTGGCAGTGCCACCAGGGCGCGAATATCCCGCCTGGTGCCGCCAAGCCTGGCCAGGTGCCGACGATGCTCTCAAGCACGCCATAGCCGGGCGTCGCAAGGGACGGTGGGTGCGTGCTGTGTGATGTGTGAGCGCAACTCAATCACGCATCATGCGGCACGCATTCTTGTTCATATGCTCTGTGTGTGTGGTATTATCTCTGCGCATCAGATTTCCTCCCTGACTTCCAGGAGTGCGCGCTCATGCCGGAATCAACCGCTCCGACTACGCCGCCAATCGCTGTTCGCCCATCCATGATGCTGCGGCATTCGATCGAACTGATGAAGCCGGTGACCTGGTTCGCGCCGTCGTGGGCCTTTCTGTGCGGCGCGATTGCCAGCGGTGCGAGTCAGTGGACGCTGGTTGATGTCGGCCGTATCGCGCTCGGCACGTTGCTCGCTGGCCCGATCCTCTGCGGTATGTCGCAGGTGGTCAACGATTACTGCGATCGCGATGTAGATGCGATCAATGAACCACAACGTCTGATTCCGTCTGGTCTGGTGTCGACACGCCAGGTCTTCGTTACAATTGGTGTCCTGGTGGTGCTTGGCCTCGGCATCGCGGTGATTCTTGGCCAGCAGGTCGCCTTGATGACGGCTATTGGCATGATCCTCGCTGTGATTTACAGTGCAGATCCGATACGCGCAAAACGCAATGGCTGGGCCGGGAATACTATCGTTGCTGTGTCGTATGAGGGGTTGCCGTGGCTCGCTGGCCACCTGGCGTTCGCACCGCTGTCGTTCGGCAGCGTCTTGATGGCGGCGCTCTTTTCGCTCGGCGCGCACGGTATTATGACGATTAATGACTTCAAGAGCATTGAAGGCGATAAGGTTAGCGGTATTCACTCGATACCTGTACTCTATGGCGAGATTACCGCTGCCTGGACGGCGTTCCTGACGATTAACGTCGCTCAGGCATTTGTGGTGATGTATTTTATCTTTACGGCCAACTGGATCATTGCTGGCATTATTGGTGCCCTGTTGCTGATGCAGATCCCAACACAGTGGAAGTTCTTTACCATCGCCGATCCGCGCAAACGCGCCATTTTTTACAACGCCAGTGGTATTGCTATGTTTGTGTGGGGGATGATGGCGGCGGCGATCGGTGTCAGGTAAAGGGGTCAGGAGTTGGATGCGTTGATGTCATTAGATTCCAACGATGGTAACCCTTAACCCTTACATCGGCTAGAATCCGGAGCGACACATGGAACCTGTTCTCGTCGTGGGCGCCTCGGTTGGTGGAGCGACTGCCGCTGAGACGCTGGCGCGCGCAGGAGTGCCGGTGGTGATGCTTGAGCGCGATACGTCGCGTATCAAGCCATGTGGCGGCGCAGTGCCGCCGGTGGCGTTTGACGAGTTCGATCTTCCCGAGAGCCTGATTGCGCGCAAGGTACACCACGCGCTGGTTCATTCCCCAAGCGAGCGCACTGTCGAGATCGAGGTTGCCGGCATCAGTCGGAGCGACGATGACTACATCGCCATGTGCTGCCGTGAGGTGTTCGATGCCTACCTGCGCCAGCGTGCCGTGCAGCATGGCGCCACGCTGATCGAAGGGCAACTGACTGACCTGGTCTTCGATGGCGCTGGCGTGACGGCCACGTTTCGCGAGCGCTTCGGCGGTGCGCGCCAGCAGATCCGCGCTTCTGCCGTGATTGGCGCCGATGGCGCATATTCTGCCACTGCAAAACTGCTTGGCCTCCCCAATCTGCCACGCTGCGTCGCGATCCAGGAGCGCATCCGCCTTCCCGCGGCGAAAATGGCGCGCTGGGAAGATACTGCTGATCTGTATCTCGGCGCCGAGGTGAGCCCTGATCTGTATGCCTGGGCGTTCCCCAAAAGTGATCACGTCGCCATCGGCATTGGCACCGGGCCGGCGCATAGTAAGCGTGCGCGTGAGTTGCTCGCCAACCTGAAACGCCGTCTGCACGCCGATCTCGAAGGCGGTGAGGTGTTGCTGGAAGAAGCGCATGCTCTGCCCATGCAGCCGCGGCAGCACATGGCATTTGAACGCGCCATGCTGATCGGTGATGCTGCGGGTCTGGTGGTCAATACATCTGGTGAAGGCATCTACTGGGCGATGAAAAGCGGCAAAATGGCTGCCGAGACGCTGGTGGCAAGCCTGCCGGATGTGTCGCTTGCCGCGCTGCGCCGGTATGAACGGCAGTGGTGGAAGTCCTATGGCACCATGTATCGTTTCCTTGTCTGGCTGCAAAAATGGGGCTACGGCAACCCGCGCCAGATGGAAGTGTTTACCGATATGTGCCGGAACCAGGATGTGCAACGCCTGACGTTCGAGTCGTATATGCATAAGACGATGACGCCGGTGCCGTGGCTGGCGCAGTTGCGTATGACGGCCGATATTATTGCGGCGCAGGTGCGGCATTATCTTCCACGCCGTCGAACGCAGCAACCGGCCGTGGCCTGAGCCTTGCGGCTATCTCCGCGCTGCTAACGGGAGTGCCGTGTATGCCAGCATACCTTGTGATGGTGACCTATCTGGTTCTGGTGCTGGGTGCCGCTGCCAGTGCGCCGGCCATCTATGACCGGTTGCCTCGTGCCGTGTCCGACTGGATGTTTGGCCTGGCGACCGTCGGCGTGGTAGGCGCACTGGTCGGGCTGTCGCTGAGGCGCGATGACCTGTCGCCTGGTGGCATCTACGCGGCGCATTTCTACACCATGATCATCTGGGTGTGGCTGGAACTGGGTTGCCGTTCGCCCGGCGCGACCGGATTGCGCCGCTTCGGATTTTCCCGCCAGAGCAGCCTCTGGCAGGAAGTCACGTGGCTTCCGCCTGCGCTGGGGATCGCTGCACTGACCTGGAACGGCGCCAACCAGATCGGTCTCTGGTCGTTTCTGCTGTGCTGGTGGGCGCATCTGAGCATGCGCCTGACGGCGTACGCCGCCGCGCACGCGCGTACCGGTGGGCCGCTGCTCTGGCCACCATGGTTCGCCGTCGGGTTACCGCCGGCCCAGGTGTTGAGCGCCATTTTTCCCGTGACGGTCAGCATAACTACTGCTGCCTGCGCGCTGTTCGCCTGCGATGCGCTTGTTGCAGGCGCCACAACGGCAGAGGGAGTAACGGGGTTGTTGCTTGCAGCGCAGGCGGTGGTTGCGTGTGCCGCACTCTGGTGGGACGTGGTACCGCTGGAGGTATGGCCTGGTCGCCGGGTGCAGGCGTGGCGCAGTATGTGGCGGAGACGACCGGTATCGTTCGGCGCGCGCCCGCTGCGTGATGTGAGCCAGGGGTGATGGGCAATACCTGCGAATGGGCCCTTCGAGCCTCCCGCAATCCACGGCAGACTCGAAGGGGTTGTGCTCCGATTACGCATCATGCGCG
>Ga0272446_1001426_pt1 | contig 34722 bp, 27 predicted proteins | sample YNPCB0061_FD_194587 | JGI IMG/M metagenome (GOLD analysis project Ga0272446, IMG submission 194587) | Hot spring microbial mat communities from Yellowstone National Park, WY, United States - YNP-CB-006-1 | ecosystem: Environmental > Aquatic > Thermal springs > Hot (42-90C) > Sediment | place...
CCCGCCCTGGACTCGGCCTGGCGGTGCAGCAGGCCTTGGAGCTCGTCGACGAAGGCCGCGAGTCGCCCCGAGGCACGGTAGTCGATGCAGGGCGGGATGTAGCCCCCGTCGAGCACGGCCTGGCGGTCCGCCCGGCACTCGAGGACGCGCACCAGGCCGCAGCAGGCGAAGCCGTCCCGGGCATCGCGCTCGCGCAGCAGGCGCAGGTCCAGTCGCCCGACCTCCATCAGGGTCTCCGTTCCAGGGCCCAGGACGTTGTCCCGCACCGTGACCTCGCCCGCGCGGTAGCGCAGCATGGCATCGCGCGCGTCGGGGCCGCCGCTCTCGGCGGCGCCGGGACGGCTGAGCGGAAGGGACAAAAAGACGGTTTGGCCCGCGGCGGCCTCGCCCAGGTCGAGGGGCGGCGGGAGCGGGTCGCTGGTGGGGGCGTCGAAGGGTGTGCCGTCGGGCAGGATGCCGGCGCAATCCGTGACCGCGAGCTTGCCCAGCCCAAGCAGGTCCTGGTCGATGGTGAGGCGCCGCAGCCCCCACGGGTAGGGGGTGCCGATCCCGGCCTGCGCGTGGGTCAGGCGCTCAAGATAGCGGTCGTGCTGCTGCAGGTGGTGCGGTTGCAGGAACAAGCCCTCGCACCACAGCACCCGATTGTCCCAGGACATGGTGCCCCCTCAGCGCGGCTGGGCGCGGACGGCCTTGGCGCCGACCGCAACCTGGAGCGTATTGTCCTTGCCGTCGGCGAGCGGCACCAGGGCTCGCCAGTCCGCGTGATCGATGTCGCGGAAGGCCCCGAGGACCCCGAGATAACGGGCCTGCGGGTCGAGCGGCTTGACGATCTGACGGGTCTGGCCCGGCGACAGGCTGAGCTCCTCCCGGGCGATCAGCTCACCGGCCAGGGTCTTGGCCTCGCGGTCGTAGAGACTGTAGAAATCGGCCCCGCTGAAGGCCCCTTGGGCCTTGAGCTCGTAGAGGCGGACCACGATGGGCAGGGCCTGACCTGCGGGGCCACGATTGGCGTCGGCGGTGGCGGTCACCTCGACGCGCAGCATCGCCGCCGGCGGGGCCTTGTCCGCCTTGGGTGGCTGCCCGCCGCAGGCGGCCAGGGCCGCCAGGGTGCCGACCGCGGCCAGGCGCATGAGCCGTCGGCTCCATCGAAGCGGTGGCTGCATGTGTTGAGTCTCCTTTGACGTGGTCAGTTGCTTTAAGAGCGCCGGCGGCCGCGTGCCTGGGCGAGGCGCAGGATCTGGTCCTCGTAGGCCCGGGTGAAGGCCTCGCCGAAGAGCTGCATGAAGTCCTCGGCCGCATCGGCGGCAACCTGGCCGTAGATGGCGGTGAACTGGTCCCAATAGCGTGACTTTCGCGCCATGGGCAGCAGCTTGTCGAGTCCGGACGCTGCCTCCAGGCGGGCCTCCAGGGCGCTCGGCTCAAAGCGGGCCAGCAGTGCGCGCAGGGCCGCGCGCAGCCCGGCGATCATGGCCATCTCGTGGGCCTGGATGTCCTCGAAGGCCTCGCGCGCCGCGTCCAGGGCCGGCAGATAGGCCGGATTGGGACGCAGCAACAGGCGCTCCATCGCCTCCTCCGGGGTCACGGAGAACTTGAACGGGTTGTTCTCGGCTCGGCGAAGGGTGGTGACCCCGAGCCGCAGCTCGCTCTTGAACTGGGAGCGGGCCATCATGGTCGCGCTGAGCCCGGCCGTCATGGCCCGCAGCAGGGCGCCGGCCTGCTGCAGGAAGGCCGCCGGATCCCTGACCTCGGCGCTGTCGCCGCAGCCGAGTCCGGCCAGGAAGGCCGCCAAGAGATCTGCCTGAGGGGTGTGAGGGCCAGGCTCGGCCCGGGCGGCGGGCGCGCCGCCCGATGGAACCGGCGGGGGAGCCCGGTCGGCCTGCGGCGCGACGTCGGCGGCTGCAACCGGCCGAACACCTGTCGCGGGCCTGGGCTTGGCTCGGGGTTGGGCTCCGGGCTGGGCTCCGGATGGATGAGGGGACTGATTAGGAAGCTCATCAAGGGGCCCACCGTCGACCGCCGCCGACGATGGCGCCGCCAAGGCGCCGAACCCCTCATCCAGGTCGAGATCGAGGGAGAGGTCCAGGTCCACGCTTGGCACTGGCTCCTCGTGCAGGAGCGGCTGGGGCTGGGCCTCTGCGAGCGGTCTCGGCGGCTCCGGGGACCTAGAGGGCGCACCGGCGGAGCGGTCACCGGGCAGGGGCAGGGCGTCGCTCAGGAGGTCATAGTCGTCCGGGATGGACTGGACCTCCGGGGGGCGAAAAAAGACGTGCTCCACTGGGGTCTGGCGCGGTTCTGCGGCCCGCGGCCCTTGCTCCTGGGCGGCCGGCCCCTCGAGAAAGGCATCCAAGGGATGCGCATCCGCGAAGGGGTCCTCGCTCTGGCGGTGCAGATCCCCCGCCGGTTGGCCCCCGCTGCCGCCCAACAGGTTCATGATGTCCGGCGCGGGTCCCGGGCTTGCCAGGCCTGGCAAGGCGGCCTCTGCGGGGCCAAAGTCACTGGCGTCGAAGGCATTGGCCCCAGGTCCGGCGACGATGGTGACGGCCAGCTCATAGGCGCCGATGGACAGCGAATCCCCATCGTGCAGCGCAACGGGCTGATTGGGAGGCAGGCGGTCGGCCGATTGATTGAGGAAGGTCCCGTTGGTGCTCTGGTCGAAGATCCAGACCCCATCGTCGCGGACCTCGATCCGGGCGTGGCGGCCTGAGACCAGGCGCTCTGGGTCGCCAAGGGCCAGGTCATTGTCCGGGTTGCGTCCCAGGGTATAGGCGCCGTTGCCCGCGTGCAGGCCTGCGGGCTGCTCCGGAGGCAGACCGCGGAAGCTCGTGACCTCCAGGTGGAGCATCATGCCCATGGCTGACGCCGGAATGCCCGACGCTGGCCCGCCCCCGCGGTGCCAGGGGTCTGACCGGGGCCGAGGGCGGATCGACAACGCTTGGGGCAGGAGTGCATGACTGTCACCAGGTCCTCACCAGGGGTATCGGATGGCGGCAACCGGGCCGACGGGTACCCGGACCGGGTCAGAGTATAGCGAAGGTGTGCGGGTCGCTTGCGATCGGTCGAGGGCGGCTCAGGAGAGCCAATCGAGCGGCCCCGGCGGGATGTGGCTGCGTGGTCCCCCGGTGCCAGGTGCGCATCGTTGCGGGGATGGGGGCGCAGCGCTACGCACTGGGCTCGGCGCAGGCTGGCTCCGGAGTGCAGCCGCTCGCCGCCCGCGCCTCCACATGTGGGGCGGCCCCGTGGCGCCCTGCCTCGATTACACTGCGCCCTGAGGTGAGGGCGGAGGGCGGGCTTGATGGTCAGGGCGGGGTTGAGGTGGTGACGGGGGGTGCGGGCGTGGGGGGGCCAGAGGTGGGGGCGTCGGGGGAGGCGACGGTGGTGCGCCCGCGCGCGGGGGTCGTGCACGGGATTGCGCCCGGGACGCTGTTGGTGAACACCTACGAGGTCGAGCGGCTGCTGGGCGGTGGCGGCATGGGGGAGGTGTATCTGGCGCGTCACACCGGGCTCGGGACGCGCCATGCCATCAAGGTGATCCGCCCCGCCATGGCGCTGGAGCAAGCGGTGATGGAGCTGTTCTACCGCGAGGCGCGGGTGCTGCGCGGGGTGCGCCACGACGCGGTGGTGAGCTACGACGGGTTTGTGCGCGACGAGCAAGGCCGCGACTACCTGGTCATGGAATACGTTGAAGGCCCCTCGCTCGGGGAGCGGCTGCGCCGCGGCCCGCTGAGTCCCGCCGAGGTCGTGCAGTTGCGCGACCGGCTGGCCGCGGGGCTCGCCGAGGCGCACCGCTGCGGGGCGGTGCACCGCGACATCTCCCCCGACAACGTCATACTGCCTTGGGAGCGGATCGCCGCGGCCAAGCTCATCGACTTTGGCGTGTGCAAGCTCACCGACCCCGGGCAAGAAACCATCATCGGGGCGTCGTTTGCCGGCAAGTACCGCTACGCCTCCCCCGAGCAGCTCGGGCTGTACGGCGGCGTGGTCGATGCCCGCTCCGACATCTACAGTCTTGGGCTGATCCTGGCGGCCGCCGCCCAGGGGCGCCCGCTCGACATGGGTGACAGCCTGGAGGGGGCGCTGCGCAGCCGCCAGCGCGTGCCGGACCTGAGCGGCGTACCCGAGGGGCTGCGCGGGTGGCTGGAGGCCATGCTGCAGCCCGACCCGGCGCGGCGCCCGGCCACCCTGGAGGCGCTGCTGCAGCGCTGGCCTGCGGCCGGAGCCGGGCGCCAGGGCGGGGCCGGGGTGGGGCGCCGCTGGGTTTGGGTGCTGGCCGTGGTGGCCGTGGCGGGCCTGGGCGGCGGGCTCTACTGGCTGCTGCGGCCCTTGCCGGTACCGCTGCGAGAGACGGTGGTGGCACCCAAGACGACCGCCCAGGTGCCACCCGAGGTGCCTGAGGCTCAGTCCCACGGCGTCTCGGGGCCTGGGAGACCTCCAGCAGAGCCGCGCAAGTCCGACGACCTCGCCGGCCTGGTCCAGGCCGGGCGGCTGGACGATGCCTTTGCGCTTGTCCAGGAGCGCCTCGGCTCCGGCCAGTCGCCGCCGCAGGCCGAGGTCTGGGCCCTGGCCCAGAGGTTGCTTGCCTCCGGGCGGCTCGACCAAGGCTTTGCCCTGGTCCGTGAACTGGCGAGTGCGGGACACGGTCCCGCCGCCTTCGCCTTGGCCGAGATGTACGATCCCGCCCACTGGTCTGCGGCAAGCTCGCCGTTCTCCAAGCCCAACCCGGCGAAGGCCCGCGACTGGTACCGGCGGGCCGCGGAGGCGGGTGTCCCAGAGGCGGACGGACGCCTGCAGGCGCTCGCCGCGGCCGAGGGGGCCCCATGAAGGCGTGGGCCAAGGGTCCCTGGGGCGGCGGCTGGGCGCTCGCCGCGGTCGGCGCGGCCCTGCTCCTCGGCCTCGCCGTCTCACCGGCGGCCGGCGCCGGGCTTCGCGCCCTGCCGCTGCCAGGCAAGACCAGCCTGTACCAGCGCGTGCTGACCCGGCCTGGCGCCGCCCTGCGCGAGACGCCGAGCCCCGCGGCCCGACCTGGCGGCGAGGTGCCGCCGCTCAGCATCTTCTACGTCTACGATCGGCGTCAGGTGCAGGGTGCGGAATGGCTCCAGCTCGGCACCGCCGTGGCGGATGCGGCGGCCGGCTGGGCCCCGGCGGCTGAGGTCATCGACTGGCGTCAGACCCTCACGGTGGCCTTTACCCGCAATGCGGACCGGGAGCCGGCCCTGTTCTTCCGGGAGCGGGCGGATCTGGTCGAGCTCCTGGGCTCCGAGACCCTGGTGACGCGGATCGATGGGCTGAGGGCGGCGATTCGCGAAGGCCGGGTCCCCGAGGGCTTTCCGGTGATCGCCAAGGAGCCAGACACCTATGTGGACCCCAACCGCCAGTTCTATCTCCTGCCGATCCTGGCCCACGAGCAGGTCGACCTGGAGAGCGGGCTGCGTGCCACGGTGCTCGACGTGGCGGCGGTGACGCTCCAGGCCGGAGACCCGGACTTGCTCGCCAAAGGGGCAGGGACGGGCGGAGGCGCCCAGGCGCCACACCCGGCGGGGTCATCGCCCGCCCAGGCCGCGGACTATCGGGCCGGCGTGGTCTTCGTGGTCGACAGCACCACGTCCATGGGGCCCTACATCGACCGGACCCGCGAGGCGATCCGCCGCATCTACGACAGACTCAGGGGCTCCCCTATGGGCAACGCCCTGAGCTTTGGCCTGGTGGCCTTCCGCGACAATACCGATGTCGCCCCGGGCCTTGAGTACGTCAGCCGGGTCGCGGCGACCCTGGAGGACGGACGGGACCCGGCGGGGTTCTTCGCCAAGGTCAATCGGGTCGAGGCGGCCACGGTCTCAAGTCGCGGATTCAACGAGGACGCCTATGCCGGGGTCTATGATGCCATCGAGTCCATCGACTGGCAGGGCTATGCGGGGCGTTTCATCGTCCTGATCACCGATGCCGGGGCCCGGGAGGCCAACGACCCCCTGGGGCGCACCCGACTGGGGGCCGAGCGCCTGCGCATCCTGGCCCAGGAGAAGGACCAGACGGCGGGTGGGGGCAAGATCGCCATCGCCGCGCTGCACCTGCTCACCCCCGAAGGGCGGCCGACGCACCAGATGGCCGCCGCCCAGTACCGGGCCCTGACGCGCTGGGGCGATGCGGGAGACCTCTACTTCCCGGTGCAGGGCGGAAGCGTGGAGGCCTTCGGGTCCCAGGTCGACGCCTTGGCCGACGCCCTGGTCAAGCAGCTGGAGGGGATCCGCGCCGGGCGCCTCATCCAGGTCCCGGAGGGACCCCAGGTGACGGAGCTGGAGCGCAAGACGGCGCTGGTCGGACGGGCCATGCAGCTCGCCTACCTGGGCCGGGAGACGGGCAGCCGGGCGCCGCGCCTGATTGACGCCTGGGTCAGCGACAGGGACCTGACGGACCCCTCCCAAAAGGTGCTGGAGGTCCGCGTGCTGGTCACCAAGAACCAGCTCAGCAATCTGCAGGAGACGCTCGAGGCGATCTTTGCCGCCGGCGAGCGCACCACCATGAGCGCCAAGGACTTCTTCGCCCAGCTAAGGGGCGCCGCGGCAGCCCTGGCGCGCGACCCGGACAAGGTCAGCACGGGTCAGGTCAAGCGCCTGGCGGACGTGGGACTGGTGGGGGAGTGGCTGGATGACCTGCCCTACACCAGCCAGATCATGAACCTCACCGAGCCGCGCTGGCTCTCGCGCTCCTATGCCGAGCAGCAAGAGGTGCTGGACGCCATCGAGGAGAAGATCCGGCTCTACCGCCGCATCCATGACGACACGGACCGTTGGATCGACCTGAGCGGTCGGGACTCCAAGGGCGAATCGGTGACCACCATCCCCCTGGACGCACTGCCCTGATGGCCCCCTCGCCCCTGGTCTATCTGTGCCGGGAGCTGACCAAGGTCCGGCAGGCCGGGGGGGCCAGGTTCGAGCTGTTTGTCCCGGAGCTGCGCATCCGCCCAGGCGAGGTCGTGGTGCTGCGCGGGGAGAGCGGCTGCGGCAAGAGCACGCTGCTCGATCTGTTGGCTCTCGCCCTTAGGCCCGACGGCGCCGCGACCTTCAGCTTCCGCCCGGTGCACCGCACGCCCACGGACCTGCTGCGGCTCTGGGGCCGGGGCGATCTCGATGGGCTGGGGCGTCTGCGCGGCGCCCACATCGGCTATGTGCTTCAGACCGGAGGGCTCTTGCCGTTCCTCAGTGCCCGGGAGAACATTGCCCTGCCTTGCCGCCTGTTGGGGCGGGACCCGGCGGCCCTGATCGAGCGCCAGGTGGTGAGCCTGGCGGAACGGCTGGGCATCGGTGGCCAGCTCGACAAGAGCCCTGGACAGCTCTCGGTGGGGGAGCGGCAGCGCGTCGCAATCGCCCGTGCCCTGGCGCACCGCCCGAGCGTGCTGCTGGCAGACGAGCCCACCGCCTCGGTGGACCCGCTCAGTGCCGCTGCGATCCTGGAGCTGCTCCTGGAGCTGGTCCGGCAGTCGGGGGTGACGGCGGTGATGGCGAGCCATGACTGGCAACCCGAGGCGATCCCTGGGGTGCAGGTCCTGGGGCACCGCATCGAACGCGACGGCGAGACGACCCGCTCCCTGTTCTGGAGCTGAAAGCCCATGCGCCCCAACCGGGAGATCCTGCGCCTTGCCTACCGGGACTTCGCACACGAGCGGCGCATCTCGCTGTGCTTTGTGCTGGCCCTGATGGCCGTGCTGGCGCCGCTGCTGGTGCTGTTCGGCCTGAAGTTCGGTCTGGTGGACACCTTGGCCCGTCGCCTGGTTGAATCGCCGGCAAATCGGGAGGTCCTGGCCGTGGGTAGCCGCCGCTTCGACGAAGCCTGGTTCGAGCGCATCGCGTCCCGCGCGGATGTGGCCTTCGTCGTGCCCAATACAAGACGCATCGCCGCCAGCCTGAGCCGGCTGATGAGCCCGTCCAAGGGGACCGAGCTGCGCGCCCTGCAGATGATCCCCACCGGCGTGGGCGACCCCCTCCTGGGGGCCTCGGATGCGGTGCCCAAGGGGCTCGGCGAGCTGGTGCTGTCGGCCGCTGCGGCCCGTAAGCTCGGGGCGGGGCCGGGGGACCGGCTGGTGGCACGCATTGATCGTCATCGCAACGGCCGGGACGAGGGCGTGGTCTGGGAGCTGACCGTCACCGCGGTCCTGGCCCCGGAGGTCCTCGCCGAGGAGGCCGCGCTGGTCCCCCTGGACCTGCTGGTCGCCACCGAGGACTACCGCGACGGAGTGGCCGTACCGCCCATGGGTTGGGAGGGCTCCGAGCCCCCTGCGGCCCCCCGGACCTATGCCCGGTTTCGGCTCTATGCCACCAGCATCTACACCGTGGCTGGACTGGCCGCGGCCCTGACCGGAGAGGGCGTCGAGGTGCGCACCCAGGAGGCTGAGATCGCCGCCGTGCAGGCCCTGGACCGCAATCTCAGCCGCGTCTTCTGGCTCATCGCCCTGATCGGGACCCTCGGCTTCCTGGCCTCCCTCGCGGCCAATCTGCTGGCCAACGTGGAGCGCAAGCGCCGGGAGCTGTCCATCGTGCGGCTGCTCGGCTTTCCAACCCTGAGCCTGGTGCTGTTCCCGGTGATCCAGGCCGTCCTTGTGGCCGTGCTGGGGGCGCTTGCGGCCATGGCCCTGTACCTGCCGGTCGCGACCGCCCTTAACCGCTGGTTTGCCGAGACCCTGCAGCCGGGCGAATCGATCTGCCGGCTGCTGCCCGGCCACGCCGCCAGCGCGCTCGTCGCCACCTTGGTTGGCGCGGCCTGCTCGGCCGCCTGGGCGGGGTGGCGCGCGGCACGCATCGAGCCCGCCGAGGGGCTGCGCGATGTGTAACCCGACCTGCGTGCCGCTCCTGGTCTCCCTGCTGCTGGCCTGCGCTTCAGCTGGCCTCCTCGCCGCGCCCCTCGCCGGCTCCCCCGGCGCACCCGTGACCTGGCCTGAGAAGCTCTACAATCCGGCTCCCGCCGCCGATGACCTGGTGCTGCCTCTGGCGTGCGGCGGCGCCATGGTCTTTCGTCCGGTGGAGATCCCCTCGGACAATCTGCTCGACGACCGTCAGGTCGAGCTCGGCCAGAGTGACGCGGAGCGCGGCTACAAGGAGGGCAGGCGCCTGAGCCACCTGGCCGGGTCCTTCTCGGAGCCTCGCGTGGAGGGGGGCTCGGCGGCCCGGCGCTACTACATCGCGAAATACGAGACGACCCGCGACCAGTATGCGGCCCTGAGCGCCGACACCTGCCCGTCGCCCACCATGCGCGGTCGTCTGCCGGTGACGGATATCAGTTGGTTCGATGCGGTGGATTGGTCCCGTCGCTACACGGAGTGGCTGCTGGCTCATGCCCCGGAAGCCCTGCCCCGGGAGGACCGGGAGCCGGGGTTCCTGCGTCTGCCAACGGAGGAAGAATGGGAGTTCGCCGCCCGCGGCGGGCTCAAGGTGGACGAGACCGACTTCCTGGCACCGGTCTTTCCCCTGCCCGAGGGTGACCTGGCTCGCTACGCCTGGTTCGAGAGCAGCCGCTCGGCGCAGGGGCAGTTGCATCCCGTGGGGCTGCTCAGGCCAAACCCGCTTGGCCTCCATGACATCCTCGGCAACGCCGCCGAGATGACCCTGGTGCCCTTCCATCTCGACCGCCGGGGCCGGCCCCACGGTCAGGCGGGCGGCTTCGTCAGCCGCGGCGGTGACATCTTCACCCCCGAGAGTCAGATGGGCAGTGCCGTGCGCCAAGAGCACAACTATTTCAATGCGGCCACCGGGCGCGCCAAGACCCTCGATAGCCTAGGTTTCCGCCTGGTGCTGACGGCCCCCGTGATCGTCTCCTCCCAGCGCCTGGATGCCATCAAGCACGCATGGGCGGTGCTGCCCACCCTGAGCGGCGACGCGAGTGGCGATGCGGCCCAGGCCCTCGCGGAGCTCCGGCAACTGGCCGAGCAGTCCCAGGACCAGGCGCTGCGCACCCGGCTGGAGCTGATCCAACGGGACATGGAGCGCAGTCAGGCCGCCATCAATGAGGCCCGTGCCCGCACCATGCGTGCCCTCCTGCGCCTGGGGGCCTTCCTGGCCAAGCGCGTGGTCACCGACCGACAGCGGGCCAAGGCCATCGAGCAGCTCATGGATCTGGCGCGGGGCCGTTTCGACCGCTTTTCCGCCGACCTGACCGGCGAGTCCGGCGCCAAGGCGGCCATCGACGAGGCACGTGCCTCCCTCGACGACAAGATGGGTAAATGGCAGGCCCAGCTGGACGAGATCCGCGCAAGCCTCGATCGAATCCTGTCCTATTATGGTGATACGGTGATCGGCATGGGCCGGGACTACGGTGAGTCAGAGGTGAAGGCGGGGCTCGTGGTGGTGAGCGACGAGTTCCGCCTGAAACAGAACGCCTATCTGATCCCCTATGCCGAGCAGTTCGTGGCCCACATGGCGGCCTACCGCCGGGATGGTAAGGCGGACAAGGACGCCTGGCTTAGGGATCTCGATCGGATCGAGTCCGCACATGGGGCAGGCCAGTGATGGACGGGGCAGCATCCGGAGCACAGGACGGGATGGGGAGGATGGGCAGGGTCTGGGCGATCGCACCACCTTGCCCACGCAACCCCGCGAGCCGCAAAGGGGCCGTTGTACCGGCACGCCAGACAGGTGCATGGGTGGCCTAAGTGCGCTTCCATGTAGAAAATGCGCCGCAGGCGCTCCTTCTCCCCCTCTCTCTCTTGGAGAGGGCCGGGGTGGGGGGCACCCGGCATGACCGCCGTGTTTTCAGCTACGGGGCGGCACGGGTGTCATGGCGGGTTTGGCGCAAAAGAGGGCCGTCATGTTGATCGCTTCACTTTGATCGTTTCACCGGGTAACGGGGGGAGTTATGTCGGATCGGGTCGGAACTGGGTGTCGCGCGGCCAGGGTCTTTCCTGCCTTGGCGGCCGCGGCGGTCGTGCTGGGGGGGTGTGTCAGCACCGGGGGCCAGGTCGGTGAATCGACCTCAGGCCCGGCCGCCTGGATGAGCGGTCTGACAGGCGGCAGCTCCGCTTCGACCGCTGCGGCGGCCTCAAGCACGCCGGATGCATCCCTGACACCTTCCGAGCAGCGCCTGCGCAAGCAGAGCCAAGCCTTTCAAAAGACGGTCTGGGAAGGGGTGCTGATCGGGGCGAGCGCCGGGGCCCTGCTCGGGGTCATCCAGGGCAAGGACACCGAAGGTATCCTCAAACGGGCCCTGATCGGCGGGGCCGTGGGGGGCCTGGCCGGGGCCTACATCGCGAACAAACAGAAGCAGTACTCGGACAAGGAGGATCAGCTCGATTCGATGATTGCCGACGTCAAACAATCGAACAAGGAGACCGAGGAGCTGATCGCCAGCGCGCGGCAGGTGGTGGAGGAGGACAAGCGCCGGCTCGCCTCCGTTCAAAAGCGCGTCAAGGCCGGGCAGGCCAGCGAGGCCGATCTGAGCGCCGCACGCAAGCGCGCCACCGAGAACAAGGCCGTGGTGAGCGAGGCGACCAAGGGTGCCAAGGAGAAGTACTCCATGTTCGAAGGCGCGGAGCGAGAGTACCGGCAGCAGAATCCCGGGACCGACACAGCGCGGCTGCAGAGCGAGCTGAGGGCCTACAACCAGCAGATCCAGACCCTGGACGGGCTTGCGAGCACCGTCTCGGCCGCCTAGGGTTGGGCCATAATGCGAATCTGCGGCTCAAGGGCATCTGTCTGGGGCGCCGGGCGCCTGGGGCTTATGCCCTGGGCGGGCTGGCTCCTTGTGGCCGGCATCGGCTCCGGCCTCGCAGGCTGTGCGACCAGCGCCGATCCCCATGAGGGCGGTTTCGTCAGCGGTGTCGTCGGCCTGGCGGGCGGCGGCTATCAACGGCGCGTCGATGAGCGCCAGACTGCACACCAGGGTGAGCTGGATGCCCAGCAAAGGCTCAAGGCCCAGGCCCGTGCCCTAGAGGAAGAGCGGGCGCAGGTTCGCGGCGACCTGGCCCGCGCCCGGTCCCGCTTGGCCGCCCAGGAGCGCCGGATCGCCGCCGAGCGCGCCCGCGTGAAGGCGCAGGGCCAGGGCTCCGCCACTCAGGCCAGTCTGGCCAAGCTCGATCAGGCCCAGGCACGGGTGGCGGTTGCCAAGGGACAGCTTCAGGGGGTCCGCCCGGAGGAGCAGGCGGTGTCGGAGCTCAAGAGCAAGTCCCAGGGCATCCAGAAGGAGCTGGACGAGATCGACAGCATGGTCGGCGTGGTGTCCGGGACCCGCTTTTAGCTCCGGTAGCCCCTGCCACGGGGGGCGTTCGCGTGCTAGGTGGGGCCTGGCCGCAATGTTAGGATTCGGCCTACGGTGGGCCTGCCGGCGCGCAGGCTACGACAGCGCATGGTCAGTCCGGCCTCGGGGCAAGTCACAGTGTCATTTCCCTTCGCAACAACATGGTCCCTCTGGCTGCCCCTCTGCGCTGTGCTATTGGGCGGTGCCGGCACCCTCTCGGCAGGAACGCTGCTCGCTCAGGTCGAGTCTGCGCCGAGGAAGGGCGGCGACATCGGCTTCTGGGAGGAGCTGGCCTTCTGGGAGACGGTCAAGGACAGCACGGACCCCGCGGAATTCCGTGCCTATCTCGCCGCCTACCCCAATGGGCGCTTTGCTCGCCTGGCCCAGATGCGCATCAAGGCCCTGACGGGGGAAGCGGTGCCGGGTTCGGACGAGGCCGCGCCCGCCGGCACTCAGCCATCGGCCAACGAGTCCGGGCCCAAGGGTGGCCAGACCCCAGGGGCGCCTGGCGGTGGGGTCCGGGATTGCGACGTCTGCCCCTTGATGGTTGAGGTGCCGGCTGGTACCTACCTCATGGGCTCGGACCACACCCGCCCGGACGAGAAGCCGCGCCATGAGGTCCGCTTCGCGAGCCCCTTCCTGATCGGCGCCTATGAGGTCACCGCAGCCGAATGGGACGCCTGCCTGCGCGAGGGGGGATGTCGCGTCAGCCCGCAAGCGGCACCGGATGGCCGTCTGCCGGCAAGCAATCTGAGCTGGGACGACGCCCAAGCCTATGTCGCCTGGCTCAGCAAGAAGACAGGTCATGCCTATCGGCTGCCGAGCGAGGCGGAATGGGAGTATGCCGCGAGTGGCGGCAAGACGACGACCTATTGGTGGGGCAACGCGGTCGGCAAGGGCAACGCCAATTGCAGTGACTGCGGCAGCACCTGGGATGGCCGCGGTCCTGCCCCCGTCGGCTCCTTCAAGCCGAATCCCTTCGGCCTGTTCGACGCCAACGGTAACCTGTGGGAATGGACCATGGACTGCTCCAATCCATCCTACAAGGGGGCCCCGGCGGACGGGTCCCCCTGGCTGAGGGGCGACTGCATCACGCGGGTCTTGCGTGGCGGCTGCTGGAACCTCGGATCGGACTATATGCGAACGACACGGCGACAGGCCTACGACCGGGACGTTCGCTATTACCTGCACGGGTTCCGGGTGGCGCGCTCCCTGCCCTGAGGCGCACCCCAGGGTCCTCAGGGCACTGTAACGGTGATCCGCTCCGACATCACCGGAGGGGTGTGTGGGATGTGATTCGCATCCCCCAGCAGCAGTTGCAGGGTGTGCTCACCCTTGGGCAGCACCAGGTGGTACTCGGTCTGGCCCCGGCCGAAGTGGATGAAATGGTCCGTGGCCGGGATGGGCTGATCGAGGGGCGGCAGATCCGTGTCGATCAGCAGGTGGTGATGGCCGGTCTGTGGCTTGTCGACGCCCGCCGGGGCCGTGCCCATGCCGTGGAGCCCGAACAGCACGACGAAGTCGCCGCCCGGGATCACCTCGCCATTCTGCGGCCAGATGATGTAGGCAAAGGCATCCTGGGGGGCCTCCGTGGGTCCGCCCTTGAGGGCCGGTGCGGCGGGCTCTAAGGACCCGTCGCCCTTTTCCGACGCGAGCAGGTGTCCGAAGACGAAGCCCATCTGGCCGCTGGGCAGCTGAACTTGATGCCAGTTGCCCCCCTGAGCGCTGCCGATCACCCGAACCCGACTCCCCTGCTTGAGGTAGCCGATCTTTTGCGAATTGGTGGTCGGTGCCGCGCGGACGTTTGAGTTGGCGGTTGCCTGATACATCTTGCCGGACTCCTGCGCAGCCAGGGGGGTGGAGAGGACGAGGGCGACAATGGCGGCTGAGATGGCGATTCTGTGCATGGCGTGGGCTCCTTTGGTCACGGTGACCGTTATTGTCGTGGTGGGGTGAGTGCGGCTCCGTCCGGTGCGCCGACGGCGTACGGCGGCCTTGGCAGATCGGTTTGAGGCTGCCCCATTGGCGGCACTGGCAGCCTCAGCGGTACCCCCTAGGCAGCGGCATCGGCAGCCGATGCGTCAAGGAGTATGGTCCGGCGCACGGGGGGCCACAACCTTGCAAGGTCAGGTGTCATTGGCCATAACGGAGCGCCCGCTGCAAGGCGAGCAGCCGCTCGTCGTCCGGATTCATCTTCAGGCCGGTCTCGATCATGCGCCGGGCATCGTCCAGGGCGCCTTGTCTCAACAGGGCATCGGCCGTCGCGAACACCTTGTCCGCCGCATTGATGCGCCCGATGTCCACCAAGGCAGCCTGGGCCTTGGGCTGCTCGGGATCGATGTCCAGGACACGACTGTAGGTCTCGAAGGCATTGTCGCCCGGTGGCTCGGTCAGGTGACCGGCCTTGACCTGGGCCTCGGCTTGGCGCAGCAGCGCCGCGATCTGCTCCTGCCCACCGGTTTGGGCTGCCCCTTCAGACCTTGGGGGCCCCTGGGCTCCATCATCCTCGGGCATGGCCCGAACCGGCCGAGCTGGCTCTGCAGGAGATCGTGCTGGCTGCACCGGGGCTTCGGTCGGCGGCCCGGCGGTTGTTATGCGGGGCTGCGTCAGGCGCTCGGCCAGGCCGCCTGACAGAAGCCAGCCAGCGACACCCGCGACGGCTGCCAGGCTCGCCAAGCCGGTGGCGAGCCCGAGACGGCCCCGAGTCGGGGATGCCGGCGCGCCACCCGACTTGGCCAGGGTGCTTGGGCGGCCCTGGTCAGCCAGGTCGGGGGCAGATCGATCGGGGGCGGTCCTGTGTGGCGCAGACGCGGCCGGACGGGTCAGGACGACGGTCTCCTCGGCAGGGCCCGGGGCATGGTTGGGGATGCCCTGGTAGCCGAGCTCGTCGATCAGGCGGTCCAGCTCTTCTGCGGACCCCAGCCGGTCCTCCGGCCTCTTGGCCATCAGTCCTGCAATCAGGGGCTGGAACCGGCGCAGCGTGCTTGGGAGCTCCGGGACGGGGTCGTGGGCGTGCTTGAAGGCGAGGGCAAACGCATCCGGTGCGGCATAGGGCATGGCCCCGGTCAGCATCTGCCAGAACATGACGCCCAGGCTGTAGAGGTCGGATCTCTGATCCACTTCATTGCCGAGCGCCTGCTCTGGGCTCATGTAGCCGACACTGCCGATGGTCATACCGGTGGAGGTGAGCCGGGTCTCGGTGCCTACGGTCTTGGCGATGCCGAAATCGGTCAGGACCGGCGCCCCGCTGTGGGTGAACAGGACGTTTCCTGGCTTGATGTCGCGGTGAACGATCCCTTGCCGGTGGGCATAGCCGAGGGCGTCGGTCAGGCACTTCAGGATGTAGAGCGCATTGTCGACCGTCAGCCCGCGGCGAATCTTTTCCCGGAGGGTGCCGCCGGGGAGATAGGTCATGGACAGATAGTGGACATGCTCTGTGGCACCGATGTCGTAGACGGTGACGATGTTGGGATGGGACAGCTTGGCGATGAGTCGCCCCTCGTTCAGGAACCGCCGGCAAAAGTCGGCATCGGCCATCAGGATCTGGTTCATCACCTTCAGGGCGACATACCGGGCCAGCGAGTCCTGAATGGCCAGGTACACCGTGGCCATCCCGCCGTCGCCGAGGATGGACTCGGTGGTGTAGCCGGCGATCTTCGGCAGTGGCGGCTTGCCGGTTGCCACCCTTAGATCTTCTCCTGCCGCCAATCTCGCCTCCGTCACCTGTTGCCGGTTCGTCAAGATCTTGGTTTCTGGGCCAGCACCAGCCAGCCCGAGACGGGCTCTCCGCCCTCTGAGCGTAACACCACAGGATCCAGCTTGACGCCCCTGAGCCCCGCCTGCCGCAGCACGGCCTCAAGGTAGCCCTTGCCGTGGGCATAGCGGCCGTGATGCCGGAGTTGGTACTCGCCCGCGTCGTCCTCGGCCAGTGCCTCTACCGTATAGCACAGGTGTCCTCCGGGCTTCAGTGCCCCGGCGGCCGCAATCATGGCGGTGTCGAGGGCACCGAAGTAGACGAGGGTATCCGCTGAGACGATGAGGTCGTATGCGCCGGCATGCCCGCGCATGTGCGCGGTGAGCTCGGCCTGGCACAGCTCGTCGTAGAGTCCCCGCGCCCGGGCCTTGGCCAGCATCCCGCTTGAAAGGTCGATCCCGATCAAGCGGCGTGCCAGCGCTTTGAGCAGAGGGGCGCAGAGCCCGGTCCCGCAGCCCGCGTCCAGGACATCCAGCTCGGCAGCGGCCGCGCCAAGGCGGTCGAAGACCGCGTCGCGCACCAAGGATGGGGCTTGGTACCCAAGCATTGCGAGCCTGGAGTCGAAGCTGTTAGAAAACGCATCGAAGACATATTGCACGTAGGCGTCGGGCGCCCGCGGCGGGACCCCTTGCCCGGTACAGGCGGCCAGATGATGTAGCGCCTTGGGATTGCCGGGATCTTGCTCGAGCCACTCTCGATAGACCGCGGCCGCCTCCTCGAGCTGCCCCAGCCTGCTGTAGAGGTAGCCGCGCGACTCGTGGGTTCTGGGGTCCTGAGGTGCCCGCTCAAGTGCCTCGCCCGCCTGCTTGAGTGCCTCCTCCAGGCGTCCCTGTCGGAAATAGACATCGGCGAGGTTGTTGCGGGCGGTGATGAAATCGGGAACGAGCTCAATGGCCCGCAGGAGGGAGCGCTCGGCATCCCCATAGCGGCCCAGGCCCTTGCAGAGGACCGCATAGTTGTTGAGGGCATCCGGACGGTCCGGGTCGAGGGTGAGGGCGTGTCCGTACTCCTGTTCGGCCTCTTCGAAACGCCCCAGGTCGAGCAGAAGATTGCCAAGATTGTTGCGGAATCCAGCATGCTCCGGCATCAGGCTGACCGAGTATGCCAGGAGGCGCAGCGCATCCTCATTTGACCCCTGATCGTGGGCGAGGAGACCGAGGTAATGCAAGGCATCGGGATGGTTCGGTGACGCTTCCAGGATGCGTGCGTACAGCTCGTAGGCGTCTTCCCGGTGCCCGGCGCGGTGGAGCGTCATGGCAAGCTCCAGTGCGTCGGGGATGGACAGGCCCTCGGCTTGCCCGGCGTCGCGGTGCTCGTGGGGAGGATCCATCATGCCAAAATTCCTAGCCAGTAGGGTGTCGTTCGGGACCCGCACGTGTCACGGGCTTGCCAGGTCTGCCGCATCTCCCCTGAGCGTACACGGCCAATTACCAAGCGTGCGTGTGTCGTGCGCAGACCATGATCCGCGTGCTTGCACGGACCAAGTTGCGCGCGACGGATAACCGGCTATCCGACACATCCCGTGCCCGTACCGGGTGGATGTCCGGCACGTGAGAGGGTCACAGCCTGTGGCGGTCGCGGCGCGGGGCTGGCGGCGATCTTGGGCGGCGCAAGCGCGACATGCTGTGGGCTTCGAAGAGGTTGCGGCGGCTGTTGGGGGCCGAGTTTAGGTTATTTTTCGGGGCCGGGGCGAGCGCATTGGCAGGCCACAAGCGGTCTGTGCTCGTGGGCCGGGTGGTAGCGCTGCTTCAATAGGCTCAGCGTGTTGCGTCATCCCCCTCGCGGCGGTCGGCCGGGCGCCGCATGCTCATACGCTGCCGGCCGACGCGTCCAGCGCCGTGCGGATCTGCGCCAGGCGCGGCGTCCGGCAGCGATTGGCCTGCAAACCGAAGTGGCTGATCCGCCTGAGCCTGGATGCGTCAGTTGGCCGCCAGTGGACGCAAATTTTCGCAACTCGCCCGGTCACTTCCGTCGTTTCTGCGGGTCACCCGCAAGGAGCTGGTGACTGGTCGTAAGCATCGGATTATTTGGGTTTATTTGCGGCTGAGCTGGTCTTTCTAGGATGCAGGGCAGACTCAAGAATGAAGTTCTGTGGATTCCTTCGGATCGAGCCGGACGACAGGTTGGACGAGGTGATCCGCGGCCTGGAGGGCACCCTGACCTTCCTGGCTGGGTGTAACCGAGCTGGACGACCTCTCGTGCCGGGCTCTGGTGACTCTGCTCGGCCATGTCTGCAACCCAAGGGTCGATGATCGCCGTACCGAGCCCAACGCGGACAGCCAAATGGACCAGGTCGGCGCGCTCACGCCGCGCGTTCGCGAATTGAACGCCAAGGACGTCGCGCTCTACGAGCAGTTCCAAGCGAAGCGCTAACGACGGCGTGGGCGCATCCTGCGCGGCCTGTGGCGTTGAGCCGCAGCGTGGATGTCCCTCGCGGTCGCATCAAGGGCTTGCCTCGGCCGTGCGCCGCTGTCCTGGGGGCACATCTACGGACTAGACTCAGGCCCCTGCCTGTTGTACCTATAGGCGCCCCTTGCGTCCGGCCGGCGTTGTGCTGGGTCGGCTGGGGACAGGTTCCACCCACGGCAACCACAGAAGAGGACACGACACCATGACCGTTTCACACACCCAGGCAGCCCTGGCTGCCGCGCTGCTCGCCCTCGCTGGGAGCCCGCTCGTCGCGAAGGCGGAAGTCCCCGCCACTGTGACCTTTGGCGGCGACGCCTACATGCCATCGCTCAAGGACGCGAAGCAGCACGACAAGTTCAACCTCGTGGTGTCCGACGCTCAGGTGGTCACCGACTTCAAGATCGAGTGCAAGGCGGGCACCAGTGCCCTGGGTGGTCTGGTCAAGGCCAACGAGGAGTGCTCGGTGACGGGCAACGGGACCATCATCAACCCTAACAACCCGGAGCAGAAGTTTCCCCGCACCCAGTACACCGGTGGCTTCACGGTTCAGCCCGACGGCTCGACCGATATGTCCAAGGTCCAGATTGCCTATCTCCCCGTCGGCAAGGTTCAGGCCTCGACCGCGAATCTGAAGGGGGTGATCAAGCTCAAGCCCGAGAACCCGTCCCCCACAGCCAACATGCTGAAGGAGCTCGTGCTCAAGAAGATGCAGGCGACGGCGACGGGCGATGCGGCCAGCATACTTGATACCCGGGTCGACACCGTCGAGCTGCCTGACCTCTTCATCCCGTCCGCCGGCTTTGCCAGCGATCAGGGTTGTACCTGGCGGGGGCACATGGCGTTCTCGTACCAGTCCAACAGCTGGTTCATGGACCTCACCGCGACCTGTGCCGGCAAGACCTTTGGGCTGAAGGGCAATATGCCCTGGGTGGATGACCCCAAGGTCAAGGACCGTACCCTCTACAACCTGGTGCTAACCCTGCCCACCAGCGAGGCGGCGAGCGATGCCGCCATGTTCGCAGCCCCGGCGGGCGACAGCGATATGTTCGCCACGGTCAATGGGATCAGCGGGACCATCACCATGGACGAGAGTATGCATGTCGATACCATGGTGGATGGCAAGATGGAGCATCTGCCCATGCGCACCAAGTTCGGTGGGTCCTTCACCGGTCATGGGGTCCCGCTCGACACGGTCCGCTCCTTCGCCAACCTGATCGCCATCCTGGCGCGGACCTTCTTCGGCGCCTAGGGAGATGCTGATCAAATGCCCTCCCGGCATTCGATCAGCTCGCGGGCCATCCCTGGCCCGCACGGGAAGCGCAATACATCAGCGCTTCCCTAGGGGAGGCTTTAGGCGTCGGCGCGGTTGGCCGGGCAGGATGCCCGGCCATTCTTCTGCACCCGGGAACCGCCCGGCGGTCAGCGGGGCTCGGGCTCAGCCGCCCTGGATCTCGACCTTCTGCGGTTTGCCGGCCGGATCGTATTCCACCAGGAAGACGATGTATTCTGGGCTCGACATGAACCCTTCGATCGGATAGCCGACGATGTTCCAGATGCCCAATGTCGCGACCGATAGGACGCCGTGGGTAAAGGAGCGTATGGTCGAGCCCCTCGCGCGCCGCACCTGATAGATCTCTTCCAGGGAGCCGTCGGGCTTCTGCCGGCTCAGCACGATCTGGCCGCCGTAGTCCAACAGGCCGACGAAGCAGCCGCGGGTGTCGCAATCCTCGATTTCGCCCTGCGTCACGCCTGGTTGGCTGGCCGCCTTTCGAGAGGCGGGTCCCGTACAGGCAGCGGTGGCGGCCAGGAAGCAGCCAAGCATCAGCCAGCTTGTGGATCTGCGTGCCATCAGTCGGGTCACCTCGGCAGCTGCCGTGGGGCGAATCGCCACTCGACTCCGCACACCTCCGTGCGCGCAGCGATTGGATCTTGGGTGGTGGACCGGCGGGCAGCTCGGTTGTTCGGCCTGGTCCGGCGCGGTTTGCAGCGTACACCAGCGCAGCATCGCGCCGCAGGAATCCGAAGCCGGACCCGACGCCAGACGGCTGTCGCCGATTGCGGCCTACAACAACACCCTCCGGATATCCCCCAGCAGCTCGCCCAGCAGTCGTGTAAACCTCGCCCCCTCGGCCCCATCCACGACCCGGTGGTCATAGGAGAGGGACAGCGGGAGCATGAGACGGGGTGCGAAGGCGGAGCCGTCCCAGACCGGCTTCGTGACGGCCCGGGAGACGCCGAGGATGGCAACCTCCGGCGCGTTCACGATGGGCGTGAAGGCGGTCCCACCGATTCCCCCTAGGCTCGAGATGGAGAAACAGCCGCCCTGCATGTCGCCTGGCAGCAGCTTTCCGGCCCGGGCCTTGTCGCTCAGCTCGGTCAGCTCCCGCGCCAGTTGATACACACCCTTTTGATCGGCGTCGCGCACCACGGGGACGACCAGGCCGTTGGGCGTGTCGACCGCCACCCCGATGTGCGTGTACTGCTTGAGCACCAGGCCCTCGCCGTCCGGGGTGAGGGATGCCTTGAGGTTGGGCATGCCGTTCAGGGCATAGGCGACGGCCTTGAGCAGCAGGGGCAGGAAGGTGAGCTTGATGCCCGAAGCCTTGGCGGCCTCCTGCTGCGACTTGCGGAAGGCCTCCAGCTCGGTGATGTCGGCCTCGTCGAACTGGGTGATATGCGGTATGCCGAGCCAGCAGCGGTGCAGGTGCGCCCCACTGATGCGTTTGATGCGGGATAAGGGGACGGTCTCGATCGGTCCGAACTTGCCAAAGTCGACGACGGGTGCCGCGGGGAGCTGGAAGGCGCCCCCGGCCGCGGCGGGCGCGGCGCCTTGGGCGAGCGCCTGCTTGACGTAACCCTGCACATCCTCCTTGAGGACCCGCCCCTTGGGTCCGCTCCCCTTGACCCGCACCAGCTCCACGCCGAGCTCGCGGGCAAAGCGCCGCACGGCTGGGCTGGCGTGGGGCTTACGGCCCGTGGCGATGGCGGCCATGTCTGCCGGGCGCGGTAGGATGGGTGCCTGGCGCGGCTCCTTCTCACCTGGCAGGCGCCCTGTTGGGCGGGCTGTGCGGTCGTCTGACGTCGTGGCTGTCGGCTGAGCGGCGGTCGTCCTGGCCGCTTGCGGTACCTGGGCATCTGCCGCCCGGGCGGCTGCCCCTCCTACCACCTCCGGGGCGTCGGGGATCAGGGTCAGCAGCAGGTCGCCGCGGTTGATCTTGTCGCCAACCTTCACGGCGATCTCGGCGATGACCCCTGAGCGCGGGACGGGGATCTCCATGGTCGCCTTGTCGCTCTCGAGGGTCAGGACCGATTGGTCGGCGCGGACACGGTCACCGGGTGCGACCAACACTTCGATGACCGGAACGTCGTGGAAGTCGCCGATATCCGGGAGCTCGACAGGGACGGGAGCGGTCGCTGTTGCGGACGCCGCCGCTGCGGGTGCCCGTGGATCCGCCGAGTCGGCGACTGCGGCCACCGCGGCACGGGGTGCAGACGACGCTCCGCGATCCGGAAACGCCTTGGCGGGTGTCCCTTCTTGGATCGAGTCCTCGCCTTGGGCAAGGGTCAGGATCGGGTCACCGGTGCTCAGCCTGTCGCCGATCCGCACCTTGATCTCCTGCACCACGCCGGCGCGCGGGGCAGGGATCTCCATGGTCGCCTTGTCGCTTTCGAGGGTGAGCAGGGACTGCTCGGCCTCGATCCGGTCGCCCGGTTTGACCAGGATCTCGATGACCTCGACCCCGGCGAAGTCCCCAATGTCGGGGACCAGAACATCTTCGATTGTTGCCACGCGTGCGTCCTCCTAGGCCCTGTCGCGCCCGCTCAGACCGTCGCCGGGTTGGGCTTATCCGGGTCGATGCGGTAGCTCTGGATCGCCTGCATGACCTTGGCGACGGGGATGGCCCCCTCGTCTGCCAGGGCCTTCAGCGCGGCCAAGGCGATGTAGTAGCGGTTGACCTCGAAGAACTTGCGGAGCTGGCTGCGCATGTCGCTGCGCCCGAACCCATCGGTGCCGAGGGCCGTGTAGCGGCGCGGGACATAGGGCCGGATCTGGTCCGCATAGGTGCGGATGTAGTCGGTGGCGGCGATCACCGGGCCTTCGGTCCCGGAGAGCTGTGCGGTCACGTAGCTGACCCGCGGCTTGGCGTCGGGATGGAGCAGGTTCCAGCGCTCGCAGTCGATCCCGTCGCGGCGCAGCTCATTGAAACTGGTGACGCTCCAGACGTCGGCGGTCACGCCGAAGTCGCGGGTGAGCAGATCGGCAGCGGCCAGGGCCTCGCGCAGGATGGCCCCGGCGCCGAGGAGTTGCACGCGGGGGCCCTCTCCCGCGCCTGTCTCGACCCGATGCAGGCCCTTGAGGATGCCCTCAGCGGCTCCTTCTGGCATGGCAGGCTGGAGGTAATTCTCGTTCATCACCGTGATGTAGTAGAAGCAGGACTCCTGCTCCTGGTACATGCGGCGCATGCCGTCCTGGACGATGAGGGCCAGCTCGTAGGCGTAGGCCGGGTCGTAGGCGACGCAGTTGGGGATGGTCGAGGCGACCACTTGGCTGTGTCCGTCCTGATGCTGGAGCCCCTCGCCGGCCAGTGTGGTGCGCCCGGCCGTGCCGCCGATCAGGAAGCCGCGGGCCTGCATGTCGCCGGCCGCCCAGGCCAGATCGCCTACCCGCTGGAACCCGAACATCGAGTAGTAGATATAGAAAGGGATCATGGCCTGGCCATGATTGGCGTAGGCCGTGGCAGCGGCGATCCAGGACGACATGGCGCCGGCCTCGTTGATGCCCTCCTGAAGGATCTGCCCCTTCTTGTCCTCCCGGTAATACATGACCTGGTCGGCGTCCACCGGCTCGTAGAGCTGGCCGACCGACGAGTAGATGCCGAGCTGGCGGAACATGCCCTCCATGCCGAAGGTGCGGGCCTCGTCCGGAATGATGGGGACCACCAGGGGGCCGATCTCCTTGTCCCGCAGGATGATGGTCAGGAGCCGCACCAGGGCCATGGTGGTGGACATCTCGCGCTCGCCGCTGCCCTCCAGCAGGGGGGCGAGGTCCGCCAGGGCCGGCACCTTGAGCGGGGGGGCGTCGGCATGTCGGGCTGGGAGCGGCCCGCCCAGGGCCTCGCGACGCTCGTGCAGGTACTGCATCTCCGGGCTGTCCGAAGCCGGCCTGTAGAAGGGGGCGGCACCGATCTGGTCGTCGGAGATCGGGATGTTGAACCGATCGCGGAAGGCCTTGAGCGCGGCCTCGCCCATCTTCTTCTGGGAGTGGGTGATGTTCATCCCTTCACCTGCGTTGCCCATGCCGTAGCCCTTGACGGTCTTGGCCAGGATCACCGTCGGCTGGCCTTTGTGCCGCATGGCCGCCGCGTAGGCAGCATAGATCTTGATCGGATCGTGGCCGCCGCGGTTGAGGCGCCAGATGTCGTCGTCGGTCATGTCGGCGACCATGGCGGCCAGCTCCGGATACTTACCGAAGAAGTGCTCCCGGGTGTAGGCGCCGCCCTTGGCCTTGTAGGCCTGGTAGTCGCCGTCGACGCACTCCTCCATGCGCTTCAACAGCAGGCCCTGTTTGTCCCGGGCGAACAAGGGATCCCAATAGCTCCCCCAGATGACCTTGATGACGTTCCAGCCCGCCCCGCGGAAGACCGCCTCCAGCTCCTGGATGATCTTGCCGTTACCGCGCACCGGGCCGTCGAGGCGCTGCAGGTTGCAGTTGACCACGAAGATGAGATTGTCCAGCCGCTCCCGGGCGGCCAAGGAGATGGCGCCAAGGGATTCTGGCTCGTCCATCTCCCCGTCGCCGCAGAAGGCCCAGACCTTCCGACCCTCGGCGTTCACGATACCCCGATCCGTCAGGTAGCGCATAAACCGGGCCTGGTAGATCGCCATGATGGGCCCGAGCCCCATCGATACGGTGGGGAACTGCCAGAACGTCGGCATGAGCCAGGGGTGGGGATAGGAAGACAGGCCGTTGCCGTCGACCTCCTGGCGGAAGTTGTAGAGCTGCTCCTCGCTGATGCGCCCCTCTAGGAAGGCACGGGCGTAGATCCCTGGCGCCGAGTGGCCCTGGATGAAGATCATGTCGCCGCCGAAGTCCGCGCTGCGGGCCCGGAAAAAATGGTTAAACCCGACGTCGTAGAGGGTCGCGGAGGAGGCAAACGACGAGATGTGGCCGCCAAGCTCGGTCGAAAGGCGGTTGGCCTGCACCACCATGGCCATGGCATTCCAGCGCACGAATGAACGGATGCGCTGCTCTAAGGCGCGGTTGCCCGGGAAGCGCTCCTGCTTGGTCACCGGCAGGGTGTTGAGATAGGCGGTGTTGGCGCTGAAGGGCAGGTAGGCGCCGCTGCGTCTGGCCTTGTCGATCAGGCGCTCAAGCAGGAAGTGGGCGCGGTCTACCCCCTCGTTCTCCAAGACGGCCTCGAGCGAGTCGAGCCACTCCTGGGTCTCTTGGGGGTCGATGTCGGGCTTGTTGCTCATGGTCGATCCTGAAGCTTGGCGGGGGTACCACCCGTGCGGAACCTGGGCGTGAACGCGCCCGAGTATATCAGGGGCAGGTTGATCGCAATATTTAGAATGTGCTGATGCAATGATGGAGGGCGGCCAGCGGGGACAGGGGTCGGGGAGGGTCGGCAGAGAAGGGCGTTCGATCAGCAGGCGGTCGACTTGGGCCGCTGCCGGAGGCCGCCGACCCTCGCCATGCCATGATGTCTGGCGGCGAGTGGTCGGGCATGGGGTTGGGCGCTGCGCTCGCGGTTTGCTGCTGCGCAGGCGCGCGAGGTGGGGTGGTGAGGACGATTCTAAGGGCGGGGCGCTAATGCCAGCCTGCGGGGAAGATGCCGGGCAGGCGGGGGCCGTGGCCCCGCGGGGTTCCGGTCGATGGTCTGGCGGCGAGCGAAGGGACCCTCGTGGCGCGGTCCCTCCCTTGGCCCTGCCTGAGCTCGAAAGGACGAATGGGCCGTCCAATCACTGCAATTGCGAGGGCTTAGGCGCTTGCGGCTACCGGGGGCGTCCCTGCCCCGCACGGGAGACGCTGACGGGTGCAGCCTCTTTTCAGTACCTCGGGTAGCTTGCGATGCAGTTGTTGTAGGTGATGTCGTAGACCTGTTGCGTGTTCTGGACCATGGTCTGGCTGGCCGCGGCGCCTGCCGCGGCCCCGGCGATGCCGCCCGCCGTGCCGTAGTGTGGCGCGGACGGGCCTCCCGGAACTGGGCCGCCACCTGGACCTGGGCCCCGGGGGCCGGGGCCGGGGCCGGGGCCGTGCCCGGGTTCCAGGGCATTGCCGATGACTGCACCAGCGAGTGCGCCGACGGCGGTGATGCCGACCTCCTTGGCGACGTTGTTCTCCTTTGCCTTTTGCGCCGCTTCATAGGCCCGCTGGCGGCACATGCTGTCGTGCTGCACGCTCACGCCGTTGCGCCCGCCGACTTGAGCGGGCTGGGTCGGCATCATTGGCGTCGGCTGCATGCTGGAGCAGCCAGCGGCGAGGGCTGCCGTCAGCACCGTCGCGAGGGCGCGCGCTGGAGGCGTCTTCACGGGCATCGTGGTCTCCTTTGGAGGCAATTGAGGATCTGGTTGCCGATGGGCCCAAGGTGCGTGACGCAAGGCTCAGTACCATCGGGGTGGCGCCGGTGCCCGGACGGGATTCCGCTGGGGGCCAGGCGAGGAAACGACGGCCGCAATGCTAAGCGCTGGTTTTGGCAGGGTCAATGCAGCGGACAAGGGTTCGCTCCGGCCCTTGGGGTACCCTCTCGCAGCGAGCGATGGGGGTGCGGGCTTGCTTCATCAGGCCGCCCAGGCGGTCGGGCGCGGCCGAGGGCCGAGCGGGGGTTACACCGGTCGCCTGTTACCCCTCGGGAGGGCTGCCAGGGGAACGCATCCATAACAGATCGGGGACAAAAAAAGACCGGCCCCGGAGCCGGTCTTGTGACCGAGCAGGCGACGCCCGTCAGGCCTCGAGCTGGGCGCGCATCTTGTTCATGGCGTTCTTCTCGATCTGGCGGATGCGCTCGGCGGACACCCCGAACTGCTCGGCCAGCTCGTGCAGGGTCTGTTTCTTTTCGCTCAGCCACCGTGCCTTGAGGATGGTCTTGCTGCGCTCGTCGAGCCCGGCCAGGGCGGCGTAGAGGCGCTCCCGCTCATCCTTTTCGGTGTCCTCGCGCTCCAGGCGGCTGGCGGGCTCCATGCGCATGTCCGGCAGATAGGACGCCGGGGCGGCCGGCCCGTCGTCATCGTCGTCCTCGGTGGCGTCGAACGCCATGTCCTGGTTGGCCAGACGGGCCTCCATTTGCAGTACCGTCTCCGGCCTGACCCCGAGATCGGCCGCGACCTCCTGGACCTCGTCAAAGGTGAACCAGCCAAGACGCTTCTTCGCGCTGCGCAGGTTGAAGAACAGCTTGCGCTGCGCCTTGGTGGTCGCCACCTTGACGATGCGCCAGTTACGCAGGATGTACTCGTGGATCTCGGCACGGATCCAGTGCACCGCAAAGGACACCAAGCGCACGCCAACGTCGGGCTCGAAACGGCGTACGGCCTTCATGAGCCCGACCGTGCCCTCCTGAATCAGATCCGGCAAGGGCAGGCCGTAGCCGAGGTAGCCGCGGGCGATCCGAATCACGAAGCGCAGATGCGAGAGCACCATGCGGCGCGCGGCGTCCATGTCACCATGCTCGCGCAGACGGATCGACAGCTCCTTCTCCTCTTCGGGCGTGAGCACCGGAATCTGGTAGGCAGCCGTGATGTAGGCGTCGATACTGCCAGTGGGTAAGACGGAGAGCTCTCTGGTCGTCATGATCGGTCACCTATTTCGCAGTAATTTAGTAAGATTAATCCTAGCACCGCGGACGGGTATTTGCCAAGCTTTTGTCTGGGCATTGGAGCGGGGATGGCTCGATTAGTTCCCGCCACCACCCTGTCTACGCAGGGCAAGCGGGTTTGGATCAGCGCGGCTCGCAGGCGGCGAGGTGGCGGCCCACCGCCAGCCAAGCCCCGATGAGGCCCAGCGCTGGGCCTCCGCCCAGGACGCTCAAGAGGGTGGTGGCGTCGAGCCAGGCAAGGCGAAACTCGGTGCCGTAGAGGGCGGCCAGGCGGGAGACCGGGGATTGCAGCAGGATGACGGCTGAGGTCACGATGACGATCGCGACCAAGGCCCCCAGGAGTCCGTGCCAGGCCCCAGCGTAGAGGAAGGGACGGCGGACGAAGGCGGGGGTAGCCCCGACCAGGCTCATGAGCTCAATCTCGCGCCGGCGGTTGGCGACCTCGAGTCGGAGGGTGTTGCCGACTACCAAAAGGACGGCGAGGGACAGCACGCCGGCGAGTACGAGGGCCGCACGTCCTCCGAGGGCGAGTACCGCATCGAGCCTCTGCACCCAGGCGGTGTCCAGGCGCGCGTCGGCCACCCCCGGCAGGCTGGCGAAGGCCTCGCGCAAGGCCGTGAGCTTCGTTGAATCTCCCGCCAGTGCCGGGCTGGGCTCCAGGGCTAAGACCGTTGGCAGAGGGTTCTCGGGGAGCAGGCCCACTGCCTCGGCGAGTCCGCTCGCACCGCGCAGCTCGGCGAGTCCCTCGTCCGGCGTGATCAGTCTCACCCTGGAGACCCCCGGGTGGGCGGCGATCTGCTCGGCGAGTACCTTGGCCCCAGCGCCGTCGAGGTTGGGGGTGAGGAACAGGGACAGTGCCGCATGCTCTTGCCAGCCCTGCACCAGGGTCGCGAGGTTGCGGGTGGTCAGGTGCAGCGCCGCGGGCAGCGCGAGGGAGATGCCCACGACGGTAATGGTCATCATGCTCGCCGCGGGCGCGCGGGTGAGGTCGCCCAGGCTCGCCAGGGCGCTTCGCCCGTGGTGGCTCAGCCAGACGCGGATGGCCATGCCGATGCGGCTCTGGGTGCCGTGCCGCCGGCGTGTGCCCATGACTACCAAATCCCCGAGTCGATGACCAGCCGCCCCTGGTCCAGGGTCAGGGTGCGATAGGGCATCGCGGTGATGAGCGCGACATCATGGGTCGCGATCAACAGCGTGACGCCGACCTGATGGAAGCGGCGGAACAGCTGCATGATCTCCCGCGCCAGGTCAGGGTCCAAATTGCCAGTCGGCTCGTCCGCCAGAAGGACCGAAGGGCGCCGCACCACGGCGCGGGCGATGCCGACCCGCTGCTGCTCGCCCGCGGAGAGCGAGGTCGGCACGACGCGCTCCTTGTCGAGCAGGCCGACTTGATCGAGGGCGGCGCGCACCCGGCGGCCGATCTCGGAACGACCCATGCGCGAGACGATGAGCGGCAGCGCAACATTGTCGAACACGCTGCGATCTTCGAGCAGGTGGTGATCCTGAAAGATGATGCCCACCTCGCGCCGATAGTAGGGGATCTGCCGTCGCGACAGAGTGCAGAGGTCGCGTCCGTTGACGATGACGCGGCCCCGGGTTGGGCGCTCCAGCAGCCCGACCAGTTTCAAAAGGGTGCTCTTGCCGGCCCCGGATCGTCCAGTGAGGAAGGCCATCTCGCCCGTGTCGAGCTCGAAGCTTAGATCCCGCAGTGCCTCACCCCGCTCCGGGTAGCGCTTGGTGACGTGGTCGAAGCAGATCACGGTGCTTCAGCGGGGAGGGTCGTCAGGATGCGAAGAGGGCATCGACGAACTCCTCGGCGTCGAAGGGGCGCAGGTCCTCGATACCCTCTCCGATCCCAATGAACCGGATCGGCAGCCCCAGCCGCTCGGCGATGGCGAATAGGATACCGCCCTTGGCGGTGCCGTCGAGCTTGGTCAGGGTGATCCCTGTGAGACCGATCGCTTGATGGAACTGGATGGCTTGATTCAAGGCATTCTGCCCGGTGGTCGCATCGACCACCAACATCACCTCGTGGGGTGCCTGCGGGTCTAGTTTCTTGAGGACTCGTGCGATCTTTGCCAGCTCGTCCATCAGATTGGTCTTGGTGTGCAGCCGCCCGGCGGTATCTGCGATGAGCACGTCGATGCCGCGTGCTGTGGCCGCTTGCAGGGCATCGAAGATCACTGAGGCCGAGTCCGCTCCCGAGCGTTGGGCGATCACCGGTACGCCGTTGCGCTCCCCCCAGGTCTGGAGCTGCTCCACCGCCGCGGCCCTGAAGGTGTCGCCGGCGGCGAGCATCACGCTGTTGCCCTCCGCTTGCAGGTGCCGGGCGAGCTTGCCGATGGTGGTCGTCTTGCCCGCCCCATTGACGCCGACCATCAGGACCACCTGGGGTCGGCCCGGGGCGGCCGTGCGCACCGGGCCTTGGCACGGCCGGAGGATCTCGCACAGCTCTGCCTTCAGTGCCTTGACCAGGTCCTCCTGAGTCGCCAGGCCAGAACGGCGCACCCTGGTGCGGAGCCGCTCGATCACCCGGGCGGTCGCATCCACCCCGACGTCCGAGGTCAGGAGGAGCGCTTCCAGGTCATCAAAGGCCGTCTCGTCGAGCTTGCGTCCGCTGCCGAGCAGTCCACTCAGGCCGGCGCTGAGCTGGCCCCGGGTGCGGGCGAGGCCGTCTTTGAGTCGCGAGAACAGACCGCGGGGGCTCGTCTGCGCCGGCTGGGACGGGGACGCCGTCTGGGGCGCCTCTGGTCGCTTCTTGCCGAAACCGAACATCTGCGGAGTACCTTGGGGTTTTGGGGGAGGCTCCATGCTGCGACCGGTCTCGCGGAGATCTCGAAGGCCGCGATGAGGGCGAGGGCCTAGGCCTCGGTGGCCAAGGACCAACGCGGCCCCGAGGTCAACGGGCGAGCGCCCCAGGCCGGCCGGTCGGCTGCCTGTCGCCCTGCGACCGGGTGCATGGCAACGGTCGGTCCCAGGCTGCGGGCCCCGTCATGCTAACAAAACCCCGCGGATGCGTCTCACCGCGGTACGGCGGCGGACCGGTAGGGGCCGGGGCGAGCGATGGTTGCGCCATCAGCAAGAGACTGTCCCGACTGCTGCCCTTTGATTCTGGTCGGGCCACTGCCACTTATTCTCCAGTCAATCACTGTGGAGGGGTCGCGCATGATCAGCATTCGCCCGGCGCACGAACGGGGTCACTTCGACCACGGCTGGCTGGATACCTGGCACAGCTTTTCCTTTGCCGATTACTACGATCCAGCCCACATGGGATACGGGGCCCTCCGGGTCATCAACGAGGATCGGGTGGCCCCTGGACGAGGATTCGCGACCCATGGCCACAAGGACATGGAGATCATGACCTACATCCTCTCGGGCGCCCTAGAGCACAAGGACAGCATGGGTAACGGATCTGTCATCCGGCCCGGCGATGTCCAGCGCATGAGCGCGGGGACCGGGGTACGGCACAGCGAGTACAACCCCTCGCCAGACGAGCCGGTGCACTTGCTGCAGATCTGGCTCCTGCCGAGCCGCCTCGGGGTGGCGCCTGGATACGCCCAGCGGTACTTCCCGGAGGAGGCCAGGCGGGGCCGGCTGTGTCTGTTGATGTCCCCCGATGGACGCGACGGGTCCATCGATTCCAAGCAGGAGGGCCTGGTCTTCGCGGCGCTCTTGGAGCCGGGGCAGACAGCGGGTCTGGACCTTGAGTCGCATCGCCGGGCCTATGTCCAGGTCGCCCGTGGCCAGGTGCGGGTCAATGGGCGCGAGCTAGGGGCGGGGGATGGGGCTCGCATCCAGGACGAGCCCGGGGTGGAGATCCTGGGGCTTGGAGCCGCGGAGGTTCTGGTCTTCGACCTACCAGGCTAACGATAGAAGATCGAGACGACGGTCATGCCATCGTGCCCATTGGGGCCGGCGGCGTAGTGGAGCGAAGCGGTTCGGAAGTTCGGCCAGTCCCAGCCATAGAGCGATTGCTTGGGCTCGCGGCTGTGCGGCTGGCCGATGACCCGAGCAACGGCCGGGAGGATGAGGCTGGTCTGATCGCCCCCCGGGATCTCAAGGAGAATCGAGGCGACGCGTTTGCTGTTGGGGTGTGTCTCGACCTTGATGGCGATGCCGCCATACTGACCTTGATAGTAGGCACAGTCGGCGTTGATGGGGTGGCTCGCATGAAGATAGTCGAGCGCTGGCACAGGCGCATCTTGCCGGATGGCGCGCAGGACATGCTCGACATCGGCGACCACGTCACCGCCCTGGGCCCAGGGCCCAACGAGCAACAGGGTCACCAGCAGGAGCTCGCGCCAAGGCCGGCGTGCCCAGAGCGCCCCCACTTGCCGGTCCCTGCGCCGCCCGGCGGTTTGCCGGAGCCGGGCGACCGCTGGCCGCCAGCTCCAGGGCAGCGTGCCGCCCTCAGGATGAGGGTAGGACATCGCTCGTCTCGTTGTCCCTATAGGGGTTCAGGGGACCGTCGCCATATGCCTCGATGGGGAAGGGCAGGAACCGGGGATGCTCAAACTGCTGAACCACCTCGTCGGCAAAGAAGGCTCCAAAGGGCGTCAAACGCACCACGGCGTCGGTTTCCTCGACCAGATCCCACTCCTTGAGCCGGTCGAACTTGGCCTTGAAGATCCCGTCGAAGGGCCGCCCGGTTACCTCCTCGAACCGGGGCTTGTAGATGTCCCGGTTCTTGAGGGGCAGGATCGTGGCCCAGCGGACCTGATCCTCCGGCGTGCGAACCACGCCACGATTGACCGGGAGCTTGCCCTGCTCGATGCGGCCATAGTAGTCGCCCCAGTCCTGGGTATTCAGGCCGAACCGGTCGACCAGGCTGGAAAAGGCGGTCAGCCCGAAGCCGATCTCGTCGAGGTTCTTGCAGCACTGATTGTCCGCGTAATGGGAATAGTGCTCGCGCTTGCGCGAAAACACGCGCCTCAGATTCTCCGTGTAGCCATTCTGAGCCAGGATGGCGTGCGCCGCGGACTTCATCACGATCTGGGTGTCGTTGTCGGGCAACGCATCAGGCTCGCGCTCGATCAGGGTCTTGACGGGGCCCTGGTAGTCTCCATAGGCGTCGATCTTAAGGCGGTAGAGCTGGATCTCATGCGTTCCAAGAGTCACCGCCTTGCGAATGTCGCCGACCCAGCTCTCCAGGGTCTGGCCGGGATATCCAAAGATGAACTCGATATTGACCTGGAAACCCATGTCCAGGCTCGTCTGCACCGCCTCGATGGCGGTCTGCGCATCGTGGTGCCGGTTCATCAGCTTCAGGACCCGGTCATTGAGTGACTGGACCCCGATCGTCAAGCGGTCGACGCCGTACTCGCGAAGCAGCGCCAGCCGCTTCTCGCCTTCTGGACCGATGATGGTCACCGGGTCGACATCATAGTTGTACTGGGTGCACTCGGACAGGTCCATGCGCACGGCACATAGCTCCAGGAAGCGCCGTTGTTGATCGAGGGTGAGAAATGTGGGTGTACCGCCGCCAGCCAGGATCGAGCGCACCGGGATCACGTCTAAGCCGAGACGGTCCATGTAGATGTCCATCTCCCTCTCGAATGCGGACAGGTAGCGGTCCTTCTCCGCGACTTGGTGCTGGCCGAGCTTCAGCGGATAGTGACAGAAGAAGCAGCGCGACTTGCAGAAGGGGATGTGCAGATAGATATCGAATTTGCCGTCTGCTGGCAGCCGGTATGCATCGAACAGCGATTCCTCCTCCACATCGGGGTAGGACACGATGGGTGGGTAATGCACGCCCGTCGGATAGAAATCACCGTTATTGACAATCAACCCTGCCTGCTGCAAACGGTGGAACTCGTCCAGCCGTTGCTCGGCACGGGTGCGCAGCGGTCCATCGAGGGACGCAAGACGCTCTTGCAGTTTACTACTCATCACTCATGCTCCTGACGTTAGCCATTCTGGACCGGCGCTGACCAAGCCAGCCTTAAATCAAGCTGCGATTGACCGGATGCAGGCCTGCCTTTGTAGCGATTGCTAGTAGTTGGTCATCCTGCGGGCGAAACCGTTTGTTGTCGTAGATGGGGAACAGCGACTGCAGCCGCTCTGGCGTACCGTCGTGGACCGTCAGACTATTGGCGCCCGCCATCAGACCCCAAAACTGGCCGTCGGGCAGCAGCTTCTCCAGCGAGCTCGTCGTCGGCATCAGCGCACCAGGGTGCATGATCCGCAGCAAGGCCATAAAGTTCAGTGTCGTATGCACGTCCCCTGGGGGTTCGCGCTCGTACACGGTGCCCGCGCCCGGCACGAATACGGTGGCACTGACCATCGCGAGCGGCAGGCGATACATGAAGTTGAGGTCCATGACCAGGTCAGCGTGCTGCTGCCCTGGCAGGCCAACGATGATCCCGCTGCCGACCTTGAACTCCAGGTCTAGAAGGTCGTCGAGGCAGCGTTTTCTCTCGTCCCAGTCGTCGTGCGGTTTGGATTGGTGGTAGAGGTCAGGGTTCGACGCCTCGATCTTCAGAATATAGCGCGCGACCCCCGTGTCCCTGAGGCCAGCAAACTGATCTCGGGTCAGGTTACCGATACAGAGGACCAGCGTCACATCCGGAAAGACCTCACTAATGAGCCGGCAGGACGCAATGACGAGGTTGACGAAGCCCTTGCTATTGTTTTCCCCGGACTGCAGCAGAAAGACCCGACGCCCGCGCTCGTGGTAGAGGTAGTCGACGAGTTTCAGCAGGTCGTCGGGCTGGATGACGTACTTTGCCGTTTCGGGGGCGCCTATGTTGCAAAAGTTACAGCGCTGCTTGCAGATATTTGAAATCTCGATAACGCTTCGCAGCTCCGCTGGCCGATTGGGAAACGCCTGGTCGCGCACCTGGCGGGCCAGGTTGAACAGTGCCTGCTGCTCACTGCCGCGGAACTCGAGCGCCGCGGCGAGATCGCCATCGTCCCACCCGCCGCGACGAAGGCGGTAGAGGGTCGCTGCGCCCGCAGCATCGGAGGCGTGAAGGGCGTGGGTCATGGCGTGTCCTCTCCTTGTGTGACGGGGGCTCTGCGCCGAGAATGCGCCGAGGGCGGCCTCTGAGGCCAAGAGGAAAGGGCGGCCGGGCGACTGTACCGTCGCCCCGTCCGAGGCAGTCGAGCCGTTTGATCGTCAATGAATTTCAACATTCATACACCGAACCGGGGTGGTCTCGATTCCGCGTTGGGTACTGACGCGTCGCATCGGAACGCGCCCGGGTGCTGACAGTACGACGTTGGGCCTTTCGGCCCGTCGGCGAAGGGCGACTGGATCCGCTTGGCGGGCGGACAGGCCCCATATCCCATGAGCCAAGCGGGGCTTTCGGCCGGGCTCAAGTCGGCGGAGGGTAGAAACCTGCTGCGATGCTTGGTTATTATGGTAGCGATCATAGGTGCAATCGGCAAGACTGCGGTCACTAGGGGATCTGCATAAGGGCCGGCCACCGCCCATCCGGACACGAGCTGACACTTGTCTCGTCGGGCACATGACACATGGGCTGGGGGCGACGGCTGCTCAGCTGCGAATTTGACAGCGGCGCTGCCCGATTG